>OHAU01000277.1_pt1 | contig 75452 bp, 102 predicted proteins | sample 1577181 | NCBI WGS metagenome assembly OHAU01 (sample SAMEA3541472, study PRJEB24748) | human gut metagenome | biome: human gut; feature: human-associated habitat; material: faeces | place: China | collected 2012
GCGTGGACTACCAGGGTATCTAATCCTGTTTGCTACCCACGCTTTCGTGCCTCAGTGTCAGTTGCAGTCCAGAAAGCCGCCTTCGCTACTGGTGTTCCTCCCAATATCTACGCATTTCACCGCTACACTGGGAATTCCACTTTCCTCTCCTGCACTCAAGTCCTCCAGTTTCGGCGGCTTACTACGGTTGAGCCGTAGCCTTTAACCACCGACTTGAAGGACCACCTACGCACCCTTTACGCCCAGTAAATCCGGATAACGCTAGCCCCCTACGTATTACCGCGGCTGCTGGCACGTAGTTAGCCGGGGCTTCCTCACAGGGTACCGTCATTATCTTCCCCTGCAACAGAACTTTACGATCCGAAGACCTTCATCGTTCACGCGGCGTTGCTGCATCAGGCTTTCGCCCATTGTGCAATATTCCCCACTGCTGCCTCCCGTAGGAGTTTGGACCGTGTCTCAGTTCCAATGTGGCCGATCACCCTCTCAGGTCGGCTACTGATCGTCGCCTTGGTGGGCAGTTATCTCACCAACTAGCTAATCAGACGCGGGTCCATCCTATACCGCTAACACTTTGATATATCTGCGATGCCGCAAATATATATTATCATGTATTAGTAAACTTTTCAGTATGTTATCCATGTGTATAGGGCAGGTTACCCACGCGTTACTCACCCGTCCGCCGCTTGGTTTTGCTCAGAATTGAACATTCTAGTTTTAGAATACTCAATACTGAGCAAACCCTCGCTCGACTTGCATGTGTTAGGCACGCCGCCAGCGTTCATCCTGAGCCAGGATCAAACTCTCATAAAAAATTTGTTACTGTGCTCAGACTATTGTTATCTCTAAAATATCTGGCTTGGTTTGTTTGTGGTTTAAATCAAGTAAGTTTGTCTTACATGGTTTAAACGATTAATCAATTGTCCTTAAAGGACTCATTGAATTAACCTGCTGTTCAATTTTCAAAGTTCATTGTGCTGTTTTTACAGCCTATTAATTATACTATTTTCAGACTAATCCGTCAAGTACTTTTCACTTTTTTCAAAGACTATTTTTAGGTTAAAAAATAAGGTCTTTTACTTAAATTTTCAAGTCCTCATGTCAAGGACAAGTAATACTATATCACCATTTATAGCCTATGTCAATAAATTTTAAGTTTTTTTTGAACTTTTTTTCGATATGTAAACTTTAACAAATTCACCAAAAGTATTGTTCGCTTTTTTGCATTTTTAATACTTTTTAGCCCTACTTGCAATAAATAATATTCGTCTTATTTTATTCCCATCTTAACTATGTCTAAATGCCCTCTTAAGATGTGTAAATATTGTATCTATATTATTATATACAAAATTCTCTAATTAGTATAAAATAAATATATCATTCATTTTGGAATTTTAATTACATATATTAATGTAAAGATCTTGTCAGAAAAAACAGGTTTTAATTAGTACTAACAAGTTTGAAGGAGGTATTTTATGTTATCAAAAAGACTAGACAATGTTTCACCCTCAGTAACTGTAGGTATCAGTTCTAAGGTAAAAGAAATGAGGGCCAATGGTATAGATGTTATCAGCCTTAGTATAGGTGAGCCAGACTTCAACGTGCCAGAAAGGGCCAAAGAATACGGCAAAAAATCTTTGGACGACAATAAGACAAAGTATGACTTTCCTGCAGGTATTTTAGAGTTAAGACAGGAAATATGCAAGAAACTTAAGAAAGAAAACAATATAGACTATAGTCCAGACCAGATAGTCCTATCAAGTGGGGCAAAAAACTCAATTACAAATGTCCTACTTGTCACTACTGATCCAGGTAGCGAGGTCCTTTTACCCCTTCCATACTGGGTAAGTTACTCTGAAATGGTAAAGGTAGTGAATGCAGTTCCAGTTGAAGTTAAAACTTCTAAAGAGAATAACTTCAAAGTAACCAGGGAAAATCTCTTAGAAGCCATCACTGACAAGACTAGGCTTTTAATACTTACTAATCCATCCAACCCTACTGGTGCAGTCTATACTAAGGAAGAATTAGAAGAGATAGCTGCTGTCTGCCTTGAAAAAGGTATCTATATAATGGCCGATGAAATATATGAAAAGATTAGGTTTGACGATAGCTTTGTTTCTGTGGCTTCCTTAAGTGAGGAAATAAAGGATATCACAATAACAGTAAATGGTTTTGCCAAGTGTGCTGCTATGACAGGAACACGTCTAGGCTACACTGCATCTAATACTGAGATAGCCAAGGCCATGAACTCTATACAGAGCCATATAGTTTCTCACCCGTCTCTAACGGCCCAGTATATAGGTCTTGGTGCCCTGCTAGAATGTGAAGATGATATGCAAAAAATGGTAGCTACCTACAAGCATAGGTGCCAGTTAATCACTAGTAGGCTAGACAAAGTTAAAGGCATTTCCTATATAAAGCCATCTGGTGCCTTCTACATATTTATAGACCTATCCAAGGTCAAGGAAAACTATCCATATGAAGATAGCTTCTCAGTTAAATTCTGTGAAGACTTCCTAAATGAAGAAAGAGTAGCTATCATACCAGGTAAGGCATTTGGTACTGACGATTATGTAAGAATATCCTACGCCTGCCATGAAGATGACTTCCTTGAAGGTATAAATAGGCTAGAAAAATACATAAAAAAATACCTTTAGGTATAAATCGGGGGCAATTCAATGAATAGTGGTAAAATTGATGGTGACCAGATAAGTAAAAGACAGGTAGCCAAGGTTGCAGGTGCTTTTGTGGCCTGGATAATTGGGGCCGGCTTTGCAACAGGCAGAGAAATACTTAGCTTCTTTTCCAGCTTTGGCTACTACAGCTACGGTGTCATCTTAATTATACTGATAGGTTTTTCCTTTACAGGCACGGTAATCATGGAAACCGGCTACCAACACAGGGAGGATCCAGACTTTAGGCAATACGAATACTTTTGTGGCAGGAAAATAGGTAAACTTTATTCTATAGTAATGCCCATAATGCTCTTCTTTATGATGGCCATACTTATATCGGCTACAGGGTCTACACTCCTAGAGCACTATGGAGTCAACAGGTACTTAGGATCAAGCCTTATGGCCCTTATAGTTTTGATGGCCTACCTAGCAGGCTTTGACAGGTTCATCCAGCTCTTATCAAAAATAGGGCCCATCCTAGTAGGCTTTTTCCTCTTGGTAGGCACCATAGTAATCTTCAAGGACTATGGAAACTTTTCAAGAATAGGCCTATACAAGGACCAGCTAAGTAGCTTCCATGCTGCTCCAATATGGTTTTTCAGCGGATTTTTGTATTTCTCCTTGGCCGTATCATCAGGAGGAACCTACTTTTCAAAACTTGGAGCTTCTTGCAAGAGTTTAAAAATAGCCAGGTATGGAACTTTATTAGGATCTCTTGAAGTATCACTTGCTGTCCTTATTCTCAGCACAGCAATCCTCCTAAATATAGACACTATAACCAGGGTAGATGTACCTACCCTATACCTGGCAAAGCATGTAAGTCCACTTATGGCCAGTATATTTACTATCATCTTGCTGTTGGGTATGTTCTCTTCATCCTCTGCAACCATGTGGAGTCTGTGTAAGTTTATATATCCTGAAAATAAGCAGAAAAACAAGATGGCTGCCGTACTTATTGCTATAGCAGCCACCCTGGTAGGGATATTACCCTTCGCAAAATTGGTTGCAATCATACTTCCGGCTATCGGCTATATCGGTATTTACTATATACTTTGTGTAATATACAAGGGAATCAGGGAAATAGTAAAAATCGACTAGAATAAGATATTTTATGAATAGAAAATATTATTCGAATCTATTTAACCTAAAAGGACTGGGTCAGTTCAAAACTAACCCAGTCCTTTTTATACTCATATATATAATAATATCCTATTGAATACTAATAGCCTCAATGCTTACAATATCTATTACATTCCTATATCTTCAATACTTACATCATTTCCATGCCTAATGTCGGTAATCTTGTAAATTATCTGAATCAAAAGGTCATATACAAGGATAGCAAATAAGAAGTAGAAAGTCATTTTACTAAATTTGTCTGTAAAAATCGGAGACTTGACCATATATCCATAATTTGAGTGTAGACCAAGATTTATGACATACAAGCTCAAATTAAAGAACAGGGTAAAGAGTCTAACCTGGTTTTTACACTTTAAAATATAATCTCTATGTTCCTTAAATACCACATAGGCAGCCATAAGGATAGCTATATGGTAAAAATAGAAGAAAGTATTACTAAAATGAGGGAACTTAAATGGGTCCATAGCCGGATGAGCCAGGGCTAAAGTTCCACCAAAAATACCCCATACATATATTATAGGAGTAACCCTCCTATCAGATGTAATCAGATAGTAAATACTCAACAAGGCTGTAACCCTACAATGATAAAGCGGTAATGATTCAGTAAGACCCGAATACTTACCAACAAAATACCAAGTATACCTCATACATATATCTATTAAAAATACTACTAGCAAGACCTTCTTAGTCCTGTTTATAGGATAATCCTTCTTTATATAGTAAATTACAAATGCAAAAGAAACCAATGATAAAAGCATCAAAACTGACCCATTCATAGGTTCAATTAAATCTGGCTTAGTCCTAAAGAAGTACCTTATCAAATCCACTTATATCTTTCCTCCTCTTCTAGATAATACTAAAAATACCTTTTGAAATTCTGCTTTAGGTATCTTTTTACAAAGCCTCCTTAATATGAGACCCACTAATACTTTTACATACGCCCAAAGAAATGTCAATACGATTTACTAATCCTTAAGAAAATCTTTATATTATAGGGGCAAAAACGGGTCTATATAGTAAATTTCGACCATTTTTTATTACTTTATTGCTAAACTTTTTAAAAAAGGGTGCCAAGATTGACACCCTTAAATATCTATATATATTTTTACATACTATATTATCAAACCTTTATTTAAACCTAATATAACTTAGCCCCTGCTGGTATCTTGTCGTCTACCATCAGAAGATTTAACAACTCTTCACCGTCATAGTCGCATACTGCTGATAATAGCATACCACAAGATTCAAGGCCCATCATTTTTCTAGGTGGTAGGTTAGTGATAGCAACTAGAGTTTTACCTACTAGTTCCTCTGGCGAATAGTGCATCTTGATACCTGATAGGATTACCCTCTCCTGGCCAGAACCATCATTTAGGGTAAACTTTAATAGCTTGTTAGACTTAGGTACTTCTTCACACTTCAATACCTTCACTACTCTGAAGTCTGACTTAGAGAAAGTTTCAAAGTCTATATCTTCAAATAAAGGTTCTATCTTTACCTTAGATAGGTCTATCTTAACTTCCTTCTTTTCAGTTTCTCCATCAGCTTCTGATGAACCATCTCTTAGAGGTTTCATTGTAGGGAATAATAAAACGTCCCTAATAGTAGTAGAATCTGTAAGCAACATGATAACCCTGTCTATACCTATGCCTAGTCCGCCTGTTGGAGGTAGACCTACTTCTAGGGCATTTATAAAATCTTCATCCATTTCACAAGCCTCATCGTCACCAAGTTCTCTCTTCCTTACCTGGTCTTCAAACCTTCCCCTCTGGTCGATTGGGTCGTTTAATTCTGAGAAGGCATTGGCAAGCTCCCACTTGTTAGCAAAGGCTTCAAACCTGTCAGTCCTTCTTGGGTCTTCTACATTTCTCTTAGCAAGAGGAGATACCTCAACTGGATGGTGGGTAATGAATGTAGGCTGGATTAGCTTGTCTTCACCAAATTCTTCAAAGAAGGCATTGATTACTTCACCCCTTCTCATACCTGGAGTGATTTCTATACCCTTTTCTCTAGCTATAGCTAAAGCTTCTTCATCAGTATTTATTTCAGAGAAGTCTACACCTGCATATTCTTTTACACATTCTTCCATAGTCATTCTCTTCCATGGTGGCGTAAAGTCTATTTCAGTCCCCTGGTAATTTATCTTCATGCTACCTGTAGCAACTTGAGCCATATGTGAAATTACATTTTCAGTAATATCCATCATATCCTTGTAGTCTGCATAGGCCTGGTATAACTCTATAGCTGTATACTCTGGGTTGTGCTTCATGTCCATACCTTCGTTTCTGAACATTCTACCCATTTCATATACCTTGTCAAATCCACCAACGATTAGTCTCTTTAGGTACAATTCATTGGCAATTCTCAGGTACATTGGTATATCTAGTGTATTGTGGTGGGTGATAAATGGTCTAGCATTGGCACCACCAGCAATGGTATTTAATATTGGAGTTTCAACTTCCAAGAAGCCTCTTTCATCAAGGTAGCTCCTTAGGGCCTTTAAGGCCTTTGTCCTAGTAAGGAAGGCATCCTTAACCTCTGGATTAACTATAAGGTCTACATATCTCTGTCTATACCTTAGGTCAACGTCCTTTAGACCGTGATACTTTTCAGGCAGTACCTGTAGTGACTTAGATAGTAGGACTAACTTTTCTACGTGTACAGATACTTCTTCTGTCTTAGTCTTGAATACGAAACCTTCTATACCAACTATATCACCTATGTCATATGTCTTAAATAGCTTGTATTCATCAACGCCTATATCATCCCTCTTTACATAGGCCTGGATCCTACCATTCTGGTCCTGTAAGTGCATAAATGAAGCCTTGCCCATAATTCTCTTTGACATGATACGACCTGCAAGGCTAACCTTTTGGCCTTCTAGGCTGTCATAGTTGTCTACTACCTCATTTGAATGATGACTTACATTGTACTTACTAATCTTGAATGGGTCTCTTCCCATCTTCTGAAGTTCACTTAGCTTGTCTCTTCTAACCTGTAAAACTTCACTTAAATTTTCTATCTGACTTTCTGGCTTATTATTCTCCATAACGTCCTCCTACCGACTTGTCTCTTTCTAATATATCTCAACTTTAATCCTATATACCTGTATTTGGCCTAACTTGACCAGGTCTTCTAGACCCTTATCCCTACTATCTCTTTATATCTACAACCTTAAGCTTGGCTATTCCGTCCGGCACTGTCACTTCAACTACATCGCCCTTAGCCCTGCCTAGTAGAGCCTTTCCAACTGGGGATTCATTAGAAATCTTTCCATCATATGGGTCAGCCTCTGCGCTACCTACTATAGTGTATTCTAGTTCTTCATCAAAGTCTTCATCATATATCTTAACTACAGATCCAACAGTGATAATATCCAGGTTTACGTTGCTTTCATCTATTATCACAGCTACCCTAGTCATGTTTTCTAACTTTAGGATTCTTTCTTCAAGAGCTGCCTGTTCTTTCTTAGCTTCATCATACTCAGCATTTTCTGAAAGGTCACCAAAGGATATAGCAACTTTTAGTCTTTCCGCAACTTCTTTCCTTCTCGTCGTTTTTAATAGCTCTAATTCGCTTTCAAGTTTATCGTAACCTTCCTGCGTAAGTATAATCTCTTTACTGTTATTTTCTTCCATTTTAACCTCCAAATTGATATTTATATTATTTTATATATCATTTCCTAATTTAACTTAATATAGTAAATTGTGTTAAAATTAGACACAATTTACTATACATCCGATATATTATATTCTAAAACCGTCAAAAAGTCAAGGTTTTCTAATACTTTCAATATAATATCTTTCTGTGAGACCAAGCTTGTCCGCCCAATAATATTGGATAAGATTACTTGCTCTCAAGACTATCTTCCACTAATTTTTCTTCTCGCTTTACGAAATTAAGAAAAGAGTAACCAAACTGTGATACTTCCTAGGAAGATATCCTCACTTGGTTACTCTTAACTTTATCTATCGATTATATTTATCCTTTATTTAACCTACCTTAAATGAAATCACACAATTCCAGGGGTATTAGGGTATTAAAACCAAAAATCATACTGTCTATTTTTGTGTCCATATAAAGAGGATCAAAAAGCGTTAGTATCATAATCCATATAACTAGACTTATTATGAATAGTAATACTTTTTTAAGCCGTTCTTTAAAAGACCTTCTAGCTGGCTTATAGTCTTGAATTGACACCATTAGTATATATATGGCAATATAAATGCCTAACATTAGACCATTATTTACATTAGTGTAAAATGTAATTAAGGATACTCCATATAAGATTATTACTAGTGGTATTATCATATATTTTGGTATATTATTTTTCAATGATATCATCTTTTCATACCTGCCTTTTCAGTTATCACAGGGTCCTTACCCTTTGTTATTATAATTTTATCATCATAGTAAATTAAAATCAATAATTTATACAAGCTTGTTTATGATATTAAGAATAGTAGACCTAGGTAATAATTATTTTTTATTTTTTAAATATATATACTTAGCTAGAATTACAGCTATGTTTACTATTATTAGAAAATTACTTATCAGATTTATGCCCCATAGTACATCTTCTTCTATCTTGCTGGCAATTGCAAGATCTTTTACAAAATATAGGGATAGGATAAGCATAATATACTTAGGTATTTTATGCCTAGCCTTTTTATCCATAAAGACGTATATCATCATAGCTTCTATTGAAAAGATTATAAATAGTACTTTCGTTTCCATATCGCTTTCTTCCTTCCACAATCAGTTTTTTGCTTAACTATAACTCTTTACATTATTTAATTATAACATAAGATTTGATGTGTATTACTATTTTTACAAAATTTCAGCTTACTATACGTCCGACATATTGTAGTCTAAAACCACCAAAAAGTAAAGAGTAACCAGACTGTGACACTTCTTAGCGAGGTATCCTCATTTGGCTACTCTTTATATCAATAATAAAATTATAACTTTATTTTTTTGCTCTGACCTATCTTTTCATAGCTATAAAGGTTTCGATTTATGTCCCTATTTTCACTGGTGTTTTCATTGTTAAAGGCGTTATTATCTTCTATATATTTTATATCTTTATCTAATTCTTCAACAAAAGTTTCTGGCTTTATGTTCTCTTCCCCCTTCACCTTATAAGCCTCTAAAATTATGTAACTACTTTTTAAAAACCTAGATATATCTTTGTTTTGACTAGTCATAGTCCTCATAATGTATCTGATATCACTATCTCCTTGCCCATTTCCTATCATAGGACTTAGCCTAATTCTATCTCCCTGATCATTGATTGCTATTATATCCAAATCATGTCCCTTGTCATTATCCTTGTCAAAATAATAATGTATGTCTGCTTGAATACCTAGTTCATTTATAGATAAAGACCTACAAATAACTTTATCGTTGCCATTATATATAGAAAATTCGTCATGGTAAGATTTAGTTGAATCCCTTAAGTATACCTTGTCCATATTTTCTACGGAAAAGTCTAAGACTTGATCAAACCTCTTGATTGAGCCTCTCCCATCCTTAATGGCTAGTACATAATCTATTTTACGGTTATTTTTTGCTTTTTCATACGCATCTAATAGCTTCTTCTTGTCTATTTCCTTTATCTCCAAACCTTGTATTTCAAAGTCTATACTGTCTATTTTTTCATCTATACTGGATTCAAGATCTATTTCATAATCAATTCTAAACAGTTGCTTTTTTTTATTCTCATTATTGACTAAACTTACGGTTTGTCCAAGTCCACGATCTTCTACTTTCTTACGGTTTATTTTAAGGCATATTCCACCAAAATTTGGTTCCTTAACAAGATTAACATTGTAATCAAGCTCAACAAAAAAGCTCATATATACCTTATTCTTATCTAGTAAAATCTTATCCAGTCTAATTTTATTTTCTCCTATCTTCTTAGTCTTTTTCACATACTTTAGGCTATATTTATCAGCATCTTCACCTATAGTAAATAAATGACTAAAAGAATTTTTCACATCTTCAATAGCTTGACTGATAAGAATATTTGTATACTTATTATTCATCACACCTATTCCAATCAGCAAAATAACAGCTGCTGCAATCAAAATAGATTTTTTCTTCTTATTTTTTTTCACACTATTTTTTCTAATTTCCAATATCCTCTTCTTATCAACAGTAAAATCTAATCCCTCTAACTCATCACTGTCAATTTCTTCTAGGCCTGATAGATTATATAAATTATTCAATACATCATATATATTAATATTGTTTTTCATCAGATATACCTCCAATTCTCTTTATTATCTTCTGTTTGGCATAATAAATTCTGTTGTATACAGTTTTTTTGGATAAGGAAAGCTGATTGGAAATCTCCTCAATTGAATATCCTTCTATAAATCTAAATTTCACTATACGCTTATCTATATCAGATAAGCCTCCTAATATATGGTCCAAGTCTTCTTCAATTTCTGTCTCAATATATGATATATCAACTTGAACTTGACCATTTATACTTTGCTCTCTTTTATCTTTATAAACTTTTCTTAAATAGTCTAGACACTTGTACCTGGCTATACCAGCTATCCAGTTTTTAAGGCTAGATCTTGATGGGTCATATTTATCTATGTGCTCCCAAATAGCAATAAATATATCATTTATGCACTCCTCTGTATATTCTGGATAATTACCTAACTTCTTTATAATTATAGATTTAATTATCCCACCATATTGACCAATTATGTCTTCAAGCGCCTCTTCTTCTCCATTTAGTATATTTTTCTTGAGGATTTTGTCTTTTATATTTACTGTCAAGATGACCACCTCCTTTAACCTATAATTCGAATGTTGATTGGTTATTTTCTTACAGTCCAGAAAATTTTTAATAAAGTTAACCTCGTAAATTTTATTGTTGTAATGTTGAACTTATAATACAAAATGGCAACATCCATAGCTACACGTTTGCTACAGATGCTACCACATAATTTAATAGATTTTGGTGATTTATATTATCACCAACGTTATTTGAAATAGAGTTCAAAAATATATCCAAGCATTAAAGAACCTCGGCATACATTGTATACCGAGGTTTGAAATATCTGTAAAATTGTACGGTTCCTATCTCTTTGTAAATTCAAAGGATTGAATTTTCAATGTTTATAGAAAGTTTATTTCTAATGTGTTTTTAGTCTAAGAATTAAAGCGTATATTTATGTAGCCTTTTTTTGTTTAGCTATCTGACTTTAGCTTCCTCTTTATATGCCTGAATAATACGTTCTTTGGATATTTTAAAATATTTATCTTCTAATTCAATCCCTATAAATCGTCTATTTAAATTGCCACAGGCAACCCCAGTAGAACCACTTCCCATACAATTATCTAACACTAGCATACCTTCATCTGTATAAGTTTTAATTAAGTATTCAAGCAGTTGCACAGGCTTTTGAGTTGGATGCACGCATTTGCTTTCCTTACTAAAACTCAAAATATTGTTAGGATAATTAGTATATTTTTGTAAATATTCCTTACATAGTACATCTTTGCCATCATATATCGTCTCTCTAGTAGGCTTTTTTCGTACAATTGTCTTTGGAGTATCAAGTTTTATTAGTCCTTGCGGATTATATGGTGGATGCTTTTTATAAAAAACATTTATATCTTCCACTTTTCTCATAGGCTGATATTTAGCAAAACTGAATCCTGTAGTGTTATTTTTTATCCAATACCAAGAATACTTATAATCTTTAATATTAGAGCTTATAAGCTTTGTGGTAAATGGCTGTGCTGAAAATAGGACGATCACCCCACCAGGCTTCAAAATTCGATTGTACTCTTTCCATAAGACATTCAAATTTATGATGCTATCCCACTTACATGCTGTAGTCCCATAAGGCAAGTCGGCCAGTATCATATCTATAGTATCACTTTCTATTTCCTTCATCAATTCTAAGCAGTCGCCCTTTTTTAATTTATAATTTAAAATATTTTCCATATTAGTCTCCCTTCGTTTTTAAAGAACATATGTTCTTTACTCTATTATACCACATGGATTTAGATGAGTATATATCTGAAAAAAAGTATAATTTTTTAAAAAAGTTTATAAAAAGTATTGACAAATCATACTATCGATAGTATAATATAAGTACAGTAAGAGATGACTTACAAGTAGGCTAGCAAGAGCAGAAAGGAGAACAAAATGAACGAAGAAATGAATATAAGTGAATTATTAAAGCAAGTGGCGGAAGAAAATCAAACTAGAAAAATCCTTGAAATTTTAAATGAATGCAAGGATTTAGAAGAAGCTAAAGCAAAAATCAAAGCCCTACTAAATTAATAGCAGGGCAACTTAAAAAAAGTTATCAAGAGGGTGCTTGCTCACCCTTCTGATAATCTAATTATATCAGAGCAAGAGAAAGGACGCAAGGTGATGGAAGATAAAAATAACCAAACTATAGCAAATAAAAAATGGCAAGAGAAAAATAGAGAACATGCTAGATATTTGAGAAATAGGTCTACGGCAAGAAATTTTATTAAAAAGCAAGCTACTGTAGATGATATTCAAGAGCTAGAAACTCTAATAGAAATCAGAAAAAAAGAATTAAAAAATTCGTAAAAAGTATTGACAAATTATACTATCGATAGTATAATATAATTAAAGAAAGAGGTAAGGAAAATCTCTAAAATAATAAAAGGGGGACTAAGAAAATGAAAAAAGTAGATGTAAAGTTTGAGGGAAATTATTTGTTCATGGAGTTTGACGAAGAGTTGACAAGAGAAACATACGGAGACTATATATTTGAAACTCAGGGAGTTGCCGATAATCTAGTAGTTGAGCTTGACTGGAGTTCAGAAGATGATGATAAGATGTTCGAAGAACTAAAGCCGATGTTTATAGAGGAAGCTAAAAAGTTGGAAATGGAAAATGTAATCCTAGTATTCGACTGGGATAACTCAGAAGTAGCAATATAAATAAGGAGGAAATAAAAATGAAAGAATTATACTACAATGAAATAACAGGAAGAGGAGGAAGATTGATAGTTATTGAGATTTACGGAGAAAACCTTGATAAGCCTGTAAGAATGGTAAAAGGTAAAGATCTAGATGATTTTGAGCCTGGGGAGTTGCAAGAAATTGCACCACGCGACAGAATTACGATACGTAAGACTAAAGAGCTGAACGACGAATGGATGCTGATATTAGATATGCCAGATTATACAGACGAACAATTAGATAATATTTGTAAGAATTTCAAATAAAAACAAAGGGGGGGCCAAATAAGCCCCCTATTTTAATGCCTACTTTACCCAGTAACCCTTACTATCAAATTCATATGTCTTGCCATCTATAGTCTTCTTGCCTGTTACCATCTTTCCATCATCAGGATTGAAGTAGAACCATTTATTGTTATACTTAACCCATCCAAAAGCTTCATATCCACCTTCACCAAAGAAATACCAGGCTTTATTATATTCTAGCCAGCCCTCTAACATCATGCCACCCTTGTCTGGCTGCAGATAAAACCATTTGCTATTTTTATCTTCTAACCATCCAGTTTTCTTTTTGCCATTTTCATAAAAATACCAGTGATTATTTTCCTTTACCCATCCAGTCTTTTTAGAGGAATCTTGCCCTGCGTATTTAGGTCTGGCATAACCCCTTATATAGCCACTGCCAACCTGTATATTCCTTCTCTTTACGGCCTCATCATTATTGCCCTCTATAGTTGTTATTGTATTGCCATTTACTGTTTCTACAAATCCTATGTGGTTGGCCCAATTGTCATTTGGTTGAATTGATTTTGACCATGCAAAGCAAATAATATCTCCAGGCTCTGGCTTTATGCTGCCATCTTCAATCCATATGCCTTTTGATTTAAATATATCTATATATCTTTGGACACTACACTCTTTGCCAATCTTATCAAGCAGACCTGCAGATATTACTGCAGCTGATACTGTGGTTGCACACCACTCATCAGTATATTTTACTTTGTAATTTTGAGGTAGTGGCTTATGATTATTATAGATGTCTATTATATCTTTGTGTTGCCCATTCGCTTCTGACTTGCCTATCCATGCCCTCATATATCCAAGTACTTTATCTGCTTCACTTGAAGGATTGTTAGATGTAGATTGGTTGTTATTATCTTGCTTTTTAAAATTATTCAAACCATGTGACTTGATGATTTTAGGATAATCACGATATGCGATATTGGTATCAACCCCACCTTCACTGGTATTTCCTATGCCATCATATCTACCAGCATTTGTATATTGCCACATACCTACGCTTCCTTTGCCTGCATATCCATGTTCACTGCTTCCCCATCTAGCTATCCATAAATCATATCCTTTTAATATTTCCATATCAAAAGACTTGTCAAACCAAGCTTTCATAGAATATATTCCAGTATGATATCCTGCACTCTCTAAGACTTCCATGAAAGCTACTGCAATGTCTGTCCTAAGCTTGTTGCCTAAACTTGCTTGACACTTGTCTTCTAGATCTAGATATACTGGATAGTCAAATTGCATGCCTTCAAGGCACTTTAAAAACATCTGTGCTTCTTTTCTTGCCTGCTCTACATTTGTAGCATAGCAGTACCAGTAAGCTCCTACTCCCATGCCTGCACTCTTTGCCCCATTATAATGCTTTACCCAGTAAGGATCTTCACCGCTTGCCCCTGAACCAGCTTTTATAATGACAAAGTCTAATCCTGCTTTTTTTGCCCTATTAAAATCACAATTTCCGTTATATTTACTGATATCTACTCCTCTAGTTGTCATGAGTTACTCCTTTCAAATTAAAAGGTGGCCATATTGACCACCTTATTTACTAAGTTTTCTACCTGGTAAAATTACCAGGTAAAGTTTATTAAATTAAAATTTATTCGCTTTTTTCTTTCAATTGTTCCAGGGTCTTTTTCAAGGCACTAGGATACCTAACTCCTAGTTTTCCGCCATTTTCCAGTATTGAAAGCCCTTCATTGGCTATGTAGAAGAAGCATGTAGCCATTCGTATTACTTGGTTATCTATTCCCATCAGCCTATCAAGCTGCACTGCCAAGGCTACCATAAAGAAAATTACTACTTTCTTAGCTATGCCCTTAAACCCCACTCTGGAATTTAGCTTTTTGTTGTAGCCTGCTGCCAAAAGACCACTTGCGTAGTCAACGATTATAAAAACAAGCAACACCTGAAAGGTCTTGTCCCAGCCACCGAATAGGTAGCCACATATCCCACCAGAACAAGCACCAATTATTTTGATTAATTCCCCAGCATTTTCAAATTTCATTTTGTCTATTCTCCTTTTATTTTAGTTGTTTTAGTATGTTTTTAAATTCCCTATTTTAGTTAAAATATCCGTTGGGTTGCACTCAACAAATACCGCATTGCCATTATTTCCGGTAGTATGTGACTTACAATATATGCCTGTATTTGCACCGCTTACAACATATATTGTGTAGTCTTTTAGGCTATCATATGTAGTAGTTGAGTTGGCCAAAGTAACCTCATTACTGGTAAATTTAGTTACTTCTTTGATATCCCCACTTACTTTTTCATATCTTAGATGATGCCCAAATATATTTACAGAGCCACCAGTACGAGCTGTTAATAGTCCGATAGCAACTTTAGTAAGCAGTCCATCAGATTCACTAAGCCTATTCAAGTTTGCACCAACTTGCCAATTATAATGAGTATTTTTAATTGCCAATATACCAGGCAGTAAACCTGTTAAATAGGGAATTAAATTATCCCCTAGGATTGATAGTCTTGATATCGCTGAATCCTCACAATATTTACTGATAGCATTATGTATTTCAAAGCCATGTTCTTCCATTTTTAATCTAGTGGCACTATCTTTTACTACTCCTGGTAAATCAGTTGCCAGCCACATTAATGTCTGGTCATCTGAATCTGTCTTAGCTTTTAAATTTTCCATTGAATTTAAAATAGAATCAACATTTGTTTTTAATTTTTCTAACTCAATTTTAATCATTTAGTTACCCCCTAAGTTTTTGTTAATTGATTTTAAGAAATCATCCACTCCCTCAAGTGAGGTCTTGATTTCATTGACATCTCCTTCACTAGCACAATTTTTAATTTTATTATCTACATACTCTTTACTAACTACATCTAAATCTTGTTCTATCAGTCCTAAAACTTTCATTGTCTACTCTCCTTATCCTACTATAACTGCTTTGTATTCATTTGCCTTAGGTGGCTTAGCAAACTTCACCTTGACGTTATTAACATCTGTAACTTCTACATCTGTAATCACCTGGGCGAAAGGTGCTTTATTCTCCCTCACCATGACAACTACATCCTGGGAATTGAGGTTATGATTTACAGTGAACTCTGTGGCTGTGCCGTTACCTATCTCTTTTGCTACCTTACCAGTCTTGTCTGCTATGCCTTTCTTTAAAACCGTAGTTAAGTTGTCATTATTCTTTAGTAATTCCTCAATTTCCTTAAAAGTGTCGTAATTAGATGACGCTCCATTTAAAATCTGGTTAATCCTCTGATTAGTAAAAGTGTTAGCCTGCTGTAGGGCCGTGTCTGCCTTAGCCTGTGCCTGTGCGTCTGTTATTTTAGTCGCAAGGGTATTATCAAGCCCAGTAATCTTATTAGTTGGTATAGTCTTATTGCTAGCTATTAAGGCCTGAATGATAGTATCTATCTTTAGTTTATCGTCTAATCCATCAATTTTAGATGTGCTGATTTTGGAATTACTCTCATTGATTTTGGTAACTATATCCCCTGCCGTAATTGCCCCAGCTATACCATTTATCCTATCTGCGTTGATATTTTCAGAGCCACCATTAATCACGGCTACTATATTGGCAGCCTTTAGCTTGTCTGCTAGGTCCTTGATTTTGTTGATATTAATTAAGCTATCACCATCATTTATCGTGTCAACTATACTAACGGCAGTAGGTGAAGCGTCCTTTGCATCCATGGCTATCCACGCTGTGCCAGTATAGACATAGGCCCTCTTATTCTTGGTATTGTAGTATACCTGACCAGCTACAGCCTGGCTAGGTTCTACTGCTACTGAGTGAAGCACAGCTTCTAGTAGCTGATTTTGGTTTGCCCTTAAGTTTGTAAGTAAATTCATATTTTACCCCTTTCAGAATTTATTAATTTAAAATAGCACTTCCAGAAAATTCATAACTAAAAGATATAGTTAGTTCATTTTCCGATAAGTGCTTTATATTTCCTATTACCTCATTGCCTCCACTATCTATAACGGTGACAGACGGTATTTTTTTTAAGTTGTGCTTGATATTCCAGGTCTTACTAGCCTGTATTTGAGTATGCTTGTAGTTTTTATCAAGGACGATATCACCTGTTAAGTCGTCAAATTTCTTGAGAATATCAAGCCTTTTATCTATTTCAAACAGTAATTTTTCAACGTCAATTTCCTTTAGCTTTTTTTTTAAAGACTCAGCTTCTCCTGCTATAATTGACTTATCTGCCTTAATTGTGAAGGTCCCAGACTTAAGAAGTTTATCACCATCATATATTAGTAATTCTGATGGGTAGCTTCCTACTTCAAGTGGTGGAAAATAGATGTCGATATATCTATTTTTTAAGTCAACTTCAAGAGCTTCGTTTTCAAAAAGCTTGCCTTTAATTTCTATATAGTGTTTAAAGCTTAAGTTTTCTAAATTCATATCTTTAGCAATCAATCTAATTCCTCTTGCTGTTTCTCCTGCATGTACCCTAAATACTCTATCTATCATAGCAGACTTATATAGATTTATATGCCTAAAGCTTTGTAGCATTATTTCACCTTCTCTCTAATTAAGTTCTCTAGTTCTTCTATTCTTGATTCCAGAGTATTAACTCTTTTTTCAAGTTCTTCATTTTTCTTGAATACTTCCTGAATCCCTACGTGTAGCATTGATGTGTAGGCATATAAATTCACAGCTAATTTCTTATCGTTCCCTTTGGATATCAAGAAATTTGACACATTCTTGAATTTTAATATATTTTGGGCGATTAATGAAAAATTATTCACCTTGAAATATTTAAAATCATAAGTGGCCATTCTTGTTTCTTTAAGAAACTTCACTATGTCATCAACTGTTAGATCTGGTATTTTTATATCCTTATTTTCTCGGTATATGAAGTCTGAGTCTAAAAATTTAATATTTTCTTTTACTGATACATCAGATAAAGTGTCCCCTCCATAATACCTGAGCCACGTTACATTTACAGTTGCATCGTAAAAATCAACATTCCCTTTAGTGTAGACGTAGTTGTTTAAGCCTTGATGCCCACCTGTTCCCTTGTAAGGGTCGTATTTCATCCATATTCCAAATCTTGAGTATGCCTCATGAATTCCGTTGTTACGCACACAATAATACGTATCGGCATTGGCTTTTAATCTAATTCCATTGTCATTTGTATCGATTGATTTACAATCATTTGACCCAGGGAAATAGTTTCTTTCTAATACTATTCTTTCATTTCTGCCCGGATATAGTAAATCAGTTGTGATTGCTCCGGTTTCTATTTTTTCTGAAGTTATAGCACCAGCTTCAATCATTTTTGTCTTTATCATTGGAATGATTGCCCTACCATCATCACCTAACTGTATGCACTCGTCAATTTTACTACCGATTACTAAATTTCCCGTGTTGGTAAACATCCAGTTAACCTGACCGTTTTCCATGCCTACCATTCCTGATACATCTCGCCATCTGTCGTGAAATTTAGCCCTTATATTTTCCCCTATATAAACACCTGTTTTATTTTCATATGAGCCGTTGCCCACAAATAGTTCAGGTGTAAATACATATTTTCCCGATATCTCGGTTGCCTTACCATTCCACGCTTTTAGTGCCGGTGGGAGGTCTTCCATACTTCCATCCTTTCCCTGCAGATCGAATTGCGATGGATACCACTCTACATCATCAGGTATAGGTTTCTCTGAAAGTATAATCCACCTAATGCGGGTAAGTTTTCTACAGTCAAATTGTATTCTATGAGAATTAACTGCATGAGTTGTAAATTCTCCCGAATATATTTTAAACTCAGTTACATTCGAATCCTCAACCCTTGCCACTTGAGTAAATCCATTTCCATAATAATACATCAACATATATCGAGAGGTTGCCATAAACTTCACAAAATACTTTGTATTTTTCTTTAACCCTATGTGCTGATTAATTTCTACCGCTCCATCGGTGTCGGATATAAGAACGTTCATTACGTGTTGACCATCAAAAGGTGTTATTCTAACAAGACTCTTTTCTTTTTGACTTTTGACTTGCCATTCATTTAATTTGTTAGGGTCGTTACTAGGTTCGTTTGTGGCAAAATCATTATGAAAATCTCCATTTGAAATTAAATTAAACTTAAAGGATTCTCCATCTTTACCCTTTAATTCTTGCTTTAATTCCTCTGATAAATCACCTTTTCCGATGCTGCCACTTCCAAATTTCAGTGTGCTGCCATCAAATTTTAGCAAATAATTATCTTCAGATTCACCTATCAGGAAAGTGCCATCATTTAAGTTCCACTTTACATTTCCACCTTTTAAAATACCTGTGATAATTTCATCCGCAACAAAGCCATCACCTGTGCCAAAGCTTCTCCAGTCCCAGGTCCCATCTGACTTCTTTTTGTTTGCTATCCTTATGGATCCACCCATTAATTGGATAGCCTTTGTTGGATTCTGATCTAGTGGTTTGTCGTAAGTGATTATTCCCTTGCCATCTTTTGATATATATACATATCCACCCGAATTGTTTATTTCAGTGTTTAGCTTGTCTATAACATTATTTAGAAATTCTGCATCTATACCATCTTGAATTTTCTTACTTGCACTGTCCCAAATAGCCTCTTTATTTCTAAAGTCATTGATTTTCTTATATGCTTCTATAAATAAATCATTGGTAGTTTCAACAAAATTTCCTAAAGTAATTTTGTCAGCACTTGAGTTATCTAAGTTTTTGACTAATTTAATGACCCTTGCCTTAAGTCTTAATCCGAGTTCTTCATCAATGACAGTTACAGTGTCACCTAGCCTTACCCCCTCATATTCAAAACCATGTTTTACAAGGTCTTCGACGGCTGCATTATAAGTAATTTTAGGTGTAGATGCCTTCTCAAGTTCTTCTTTTGTCTTTGCCAAAAGTTCTCTTTTGTCTGTGATGTCATCAAACTCAATCTTGCCAAAGACGTGGACTTTACCTTTGTCTGAATTTCGGCCATACTTTAGCCTTGCTGCATTGTTTTCAACGTATTTCTTGCCGTTGTTTATATCTGCAAAATCTATTCTTCTTCCATGACCACCAGTTTCTTCTATTTCCTCACCTTTGCCAAATCCATATAAGGCAGTAATGATATCTTCTTCATTGACGACTTTTTCAATTTCATGTATATCTTTGCCATATACAAATCTTTTACCATGGTCATCACCACGTTTTTTGAAGATATTTACTTTTCTGCTCACAATTTTATTGCCCTCAACCTTGATGCTGGTAGAAAATTCACCATCCCAAACTTTTACAATTTTATTTTGAACGGCATCTTTAACACTACATCTGTAAAAGCTTGTTGTGTTTAGCCCTAGATTTTCAACAACTCCCACTTCCCACCTACTTGTAGCAAGTGCTTCTGAAAGTGCATTTGTTGCTGTTGAATTTCTAGGTCTTTTATCTTCAATGTAGTCACCTAGAGTCTCATAAAATGAATTTTCTGCGTATACTTCTAGAAAGATATCATCACTTGAGTTATGCTTATTTTTTATCGACTGGATGATATATTCATGCCACTCATTTAGCCTATCTTGATATAGTATGCGATATCCTTTTTCAATATTCTTATAAAAAGTGCTAAAAGTTAGTGTTGAGTCCGCATTGAGACTTTCTTCATCTTCTGGATCAAAGATGTCTATATAATCTATTAAATTCTCATCTCTGTCTAATAATAAAATATTCATTATAGCCACCTTTCCTGGTAAGTTATCTCATAGTTTACACTTTGAGAAAAAGCCCACCTATTTTCACCTTTCTTTATTTTGATAAAGTCACTTTTATAGTCCAAAAGTCTCATAGATTTCTCTCCATTTACTTCTACAAAATTATTTATACAATCAACTTTGACTTTTGCTCCAGGACTAAAGTTATTTATGATTTTCACAAATTTAGTAGATGCTAAATCTTGGACCATAAAAGTATCTGCAGAATTTGTAAGCCCTAAATTAAGGACTGCACTAGTCTCAAATGTTGCATCATAATTAAAGTAAGCAACATTATCGGTGCCTTTTATTGTTTTAATGTCGGAATATCCAAATGGATCGTGGGCGACAAACTTTAATATAACTTCTGCACTTTTTCTTGATGTTGAATACTTTATATCACCATCTAAAATAGCCTTGTAGTAAAGATTTTTTTCATTCCTAAATCTTAGTATTTCTGGCCTTTCTGTGTATAAAAGTGAAGATAGTCTTCTTCTAAAGTCAAATACTTCTTGCTTATTACTTTTTATAATTCTGCAGTAAATTATTATTTCTCTTATCCCTAGATTGTTTCTTCTAAAAACAGCTCCAGCACGTCCTGGAATTTTTTGAGATGTATTTTCAATTTGAGGAAGAAGACTCATCTCTACTTTTTCAACTTTAAGTAAATCTTTAAAATTAAACCCATTGAATATAAGATCATTCTCTGAAAATGTATAGCTCATTTATAACCCCCTCCCTCTTTTAGCTCTACTGCTTAGTCTGTATAGCTCTTCTGCCATATATTTGGCATCATCTCTGTCTTTTAAGCTCATATTTTCTATATTTAAAACAACCCTTTCACCTTGATATGAATCTAGAGACATCCCATTTGAATTTGAAAAATCTGTACCAACTCCAGAAAAAGATATTTCAGGAACTGTTAAAGCGTTGGCCATTGCATCTTGTATTGCAGATTTTCCTTTAATTATTCCTTCTGAAATAGTCCCCCCAAAATTCAACCTATTAAGGTCTCTAAGAGGGCCCCTTTTTGCAGGAGAAAATGGCAAAAAGTCTCTAATGCCCTGAACAACATCTTGAACCGTGTCTGTCACCCAGCTAATAGCTGATTTAATTCCATCTACAATTGAACCTATTATATTTCTACCTGCCTCATAAAATCTACTTCCAAAATTAAAGATGGTCCTTACAGCACCATCTAAACTATTTCCTATTATATTTTTAATTCCATTCCAAATGCTTGCTGTAATGCTTTTAATTCCATTCCAAACACCTGTCACAATAGATTTTATGGTGTTAAACACAGAAGTGAAAATTTGTTTGTACATATTAAACAAATTGTTAAAGTATGTTTTAATGCCATTCCATACAATTTCTGTTACGGCTTTTATGCCTTTCCAAACACCTGTTACAATCGTTTTTAGAACTTCAAATATTGTAGTAAATAGAGTCTTGTAGAACTCAAATAAGGCTGTGAAATATGCTTTAATGCCATTCCAGATAGCTTCAGTTACAACTTTGATTCCTTCCCACACACTTGTTACTATTACTTTTAAGGCTTCAAATACTGTGGTGAATATGGTCTTGTAAAATTCAAACAACCCTATAAAAAATGTTTTTATTCCTTCCCATACAGCCTCAGTTACAGCTTTGATTCCTTCCCAGATAGATTCAACTAGTTCTTTTAAGGCATTCAGTGTGTCTGTGAAAAATTGCTTGATTTCTGCCCAGTGGTCATATATCAATTTGCCTACTAAAAAGGCAGCACCTAGAGCAATTACAATTGGTAGTAAAGTGGAAATTACTCCCATAAGACTTGCCATTCCTCCAGATAAAAAAGACATGACCCCTCCAGCTTGTGTTATTTTAGCAGAAAGTCCTGCCATCTTTATTGCAAAACCTCCTACCCCTTGGGTGAGTTTGGAAAAAACTACAACAACAGGTCCCACGGCAGCAGCTAATAATCCTATTTTTATTATGAATTCTTTTTGCCCCTGTGAAAGACTTGAAAACCATTTTGTAAAGCCTTTTAACTTTTCTATTACTTCTTTTATAATAGGACCTAGTGCTTTTTGAAGTGCTTCGCCTAATTCAGCTCCAGCGATTTTAAGGTTATTCATAGCCACCTTAAATTCGTCTATAGGATCTTTTGTTTCATCAAAAGTTGACGTTACAGCACCTTTTGCCCCATTTGCTGCACCTGCCAACTCCTCAAAATTTAACTTGCCATCTTTTATGGCCTTAGCCATCATTGGACCTGCTTTTGTCCCAAAGGTTTCAGTAGCCAAAGCAATGGCTTCTTGTTCGTTTTTAGCCCCCTTAATCTTACTTGTAAGTTCAGTAAGACCTTGTTCCATAGTCTTTCCTTCTTTAGCCCAATTTGCTTGTGCTTTTGTTAGGTAAGACATTGCCTTTGTAGAGTCTACACCGGACTGCTCAAATTGTCCCATAAGGGCAACAGACTGGCTAAAGTTAAGCCCCATTCCTTGAAGAGCTGGAGCTCCTTTGACAACACTGTCAAACAATTTATCTGTAGAAACCCCAGTATTTTGTGCGGTTTTTGTAACGCTATCTAACACAAGGTCTAAATCCTTACCAGTTAAATTGAATGCTTCTATTGCTTGTTTTGATTGGATGGTAGATTGAGTTACATCTTGGCCATTTATTTGAGAAAATTTAAGCATCAAGCTTGTCTTGTCTTCAAGTTCTTTTCCTAAGAATCCAAATTGTGTGTTGACTTCTCCTAATGCGTTTCCTACTTCTGTAGAGCTTGCTGGGAAGTTCGAATATACATTTTTAAAAGACTTTTGTAAATCTTGGGCTGCTTTTCCTGTAGCTCCAGTTTTTTGAACTACAATATCTAAGCCTTCATCAACTTCTGTGAATGCTTTTATAGATGCTGCCCCAATGCCTAAAATTGGAGCAGTAACCCCTTTGGTTAGGGATTTCCCCACAGCTTCTGATTTTTGACCAACTTCTTTTAGTTTCTCTCCAGTTTCTTTCCAACCCTTGTTTATTTCAGTTTGCTCTTTTTTTAAACTCTTTAACTGATTTTCAGTTTTTAGAATTTCTCTTTGTAGCTTTTCATATTCTTCTGCCCCTATATCTCCATTTTTAAAAGCAGCCTCAGCTTCCTTTTGAGCCTGTTTTAAAACATCAAGCTTGTTTTTAGTATTTTCTATTTTTTCTGCTAAAACTCTTTGTTTTTGAGCCAAAAGGTCAGTATTTCCAGGGTTAAATTTTAGCGAATTGTTAATTTGCCTTAATTGGCTATCAAGATTTCTACCTTCTTTATTAAGGTCTTTCATAGCCTTGTCTAACTTGGTTGAATCACCACCAAGCTCGACTGTTATTCCCTTTATTTTTCCTGCCATATTTACCCCCTTTCCGCAATAAAAAAGGACCCTTTCAGGTCCTCATTTTTGCTAAAATCTATCAAAATCACTTTGAGTTGCTTCTCTGTCTGTACTGCTTTCATTTTGAGAATAAAACATATCATTGTATTCAGTCATATAATCTATGATCATGCATATATTCATTTCACAAAAGGCTTCATAGGGCAAATGCCTTTTGAAAGCTCCAGCCATAAGCTTTTCTGTAGTGAGTTCGTGACTGTCGTCACTTTCTAAATTCTTTTTTTTTGAATGTTGGAAGTCATTGAAGATAAGAAAAGCTCAATAATATCTTCCATCAAATCAAATACTGGAAGATTGTCAAAGCTACAACACCACTCTTCAACGTCATCCGTGATGTCAGGATTGCCTGTCTTAGCCATCATGTGAAGTATTCTGTAGAATATTTCAAGATCTATATTTTGCATGATTCTAAATTGGGCGGTTAGATCATCTTCAAGATTTTCTGATTCATTTGAATTCACATTTTCAAAAATCTTCATGATATCCTGAAGAGCATCACGCTTGTATCTTGTCTTGTATTTGATTAAAAAACCACCATTTACTTTTAGCTTAACATCTCTTCCATCAATATTAATTATTTTTTCCATGGCATCCTCCTACACTTCGCTTTCATTTGTTGTGTATACCTTCTTATAAAAGTTCTCATAACTTTCTGAGCCCTTCATCACTTTTGCCTTTATTCTTCCTGATGGGTCTGGAATTGCAGAAAACTTTATCTTGTCAGTTCCGATTTTTGTTTTTTCTTCCTTTGTGTTAGACTCTAGCTTCGGTCTGGATGCAGATACCTTATATAGAACGTGCCTTACCTTGTTCTTGTCCCCATTAAATTCAAAGGCCATTGCAAAATTATTGGCCCTTGCATTTACATTTTCCACAATTGCCCCATTTTTATCTTTCGTATATCCAAGCACTTTTGTTTCAAAATCTTCATTCAAGGTAGCTATCTCAAGCTCTCCTTCATAGCCATTGTTTGTGAATTCATTATAATAAATCACATCATCAGCATAAAAAGGGTTGCTATCCCCTGAAGGGTCCAAAGATAGGCTTACTGCACCTGGCAACTTAAATACTTCTCCATATGTTAGCTTGTCTGCTTCTTCCTTTTGAATTGGAAATATATGGACATTGCTTAATCCAAATCTTACTTTATTTGCTTCTCCTGCCATTTTGTACCTCTTTTCTAAATAAAATATTTTATTAAATACATATCTTCTGATTCAATATATATATCTTCAGACTTTTCCCAAACTATTTCATTTTTGTTCAGGATACTTTCTATTTCCTGCTCATTTTCCCTTGATTTGATAGTAAAGTAATACTCTATAGTGTATTTATATTCGCTATGATATACACTATCATCAGCGATATAATTATCAGCCCCTCTAGCATAATAAATCAAATACGGAGGGTGCGTTACACTGCCAAATCTCATATATGCAGCAGGAAGATTTATTTCTTCTAAAATCTTCTCTATAGGCTTCATTTTTCCAACCTTTCAGAAATTCTTTTTAAAAGTAGAGCATTTGCTTTTTCTTCATTCTTTAAAATATGAGGAAATGCCCTTGTCCTCGTTTTTCCATTTCTTGTCATATGACCATGTTCAAGAAGATGGGTCAATTGGCCTTTTTCATTGTAAACAGTTTTTACTTTTCTATTGCTTTCAGTGACTATTTTTTTAGATGTCCAAGACTTTGCATACTTGCCAGTTTTTTTAGGACTATCTCTTTTGAGATCTGTGACTAGATCATCTGAAGTCTTTTCAATTTCTTCCTCAAGAATCTCACGTACTTCTTTGTTATAGTCATCTAATATTATTTCTAGCTGTGCTTCAATCGATTTTGCCAAGTTTACCACCCACTGTCAATTCTATATAGTCATCCTTTTTATATGTTCGTAAAACCGAATATAATTGGCCATTATATTTTATTTCACTCTCCCCACTATATTCAAATTCATTCATTGTTATGGTATAAGTGGGCCTTAATCCGGTTATTGCAGCATTATAAATTTCACTTCTGGAAACTGAATCTACCTTACAAAAAACTTCTGCAGATTTATGTTTTTTAATCTGGTTTAATTCTTTGTCAGAGGTAATTTCAACTTGCAAAAGTTCTATAACATCATCAAATCTTTTCATTTTTTACACCTGCTTTTATGTAAAAATTATTCAATCTCCACTTTAAATGGCGAGGAATATCCTCGCCATCTTTATACCTAAATTCTGCATAATCGATCAGAAATGCTATATGGCTTTCATTATCTAAATCAAGCTCAATACCTTGCATCTCTTTTAGTTCGACTTTTACTGATTCGATTGTATTTTTCAAAATTATATCTCTTTTACTTGTCGAAATTCCTAATTTCAGTTTTAGAAGTTCTAAAACTTCATCCATATGCATTATTCTCCCTTGTCTTCACTCTTTCTTTTGCTAGACTTTTTTCTCTTTTCTGGTTTTTCATCTTCTTCTTGTTCTGCATTATCAGAGCTGTTTTCTGAGTCTGAATTACCAGAATTTTCTGGGGCTGTAACATCTAGCTCTTTATTTTCTTTATCTCCATTCTCTAAATCTTCCTTAGAGATTTCGGCAACTGGAACTACCCAGTCACCGCCTTTTTCTAGTATTTCAAAATATCTTTCCTTACTTACCTCGAATCTATCTCCAACTTTTCTATAGACTCCTTCTACCTTGTCCTTAAAATCGTATATAGCACATACTGTAATCATATTACTCCTCCTTATACTTCACTGCCTTTAGCAAAATCTAAAGTCTTAGTAACGGCCTTATTTTCTATGTTTACTCCAATAAAGGCTTCAGCTATGATTGGCCTGCCATCATATCTAGCTGTACCCTTAAATAAGGTATTGTCTTCTATGAAATTCGCATGTTCAGATGCAGCAAATGTCGCCCCTGCTCTTTCCCCAAGCAAATATAGTTCACCATATCCACCAATCATATCTCCTTCTGGCACGAATGGGAGTGTTATTATTTCACCACCAATGACCGGCATTTCATTATTAATCTTGGCTACAATAGCTCCAGATGCATCAAAAGTCAAAGCCTTTGCCATAAGCTTATTTTTAGTTGTGTCATTCATGACCCAGAACTTTTCTTTAGTTGCATAGTTTGACTTTAACCCTGATATGCCTAAAAGAAACTTAGTAAAGAAGTCTGCCCCATTAGCATTTTCAAGCTTAACTAAGTTGCTTGTAGATAAGTTCTCCCACTTTCTATCCTTGCTAGAGTAACCTTCTGGCTGGGTAGCCTGGGCAAGCCTTGTTACAATTCCAAGTGGCATTTTCTTTCCTGTTCCGTATAATATAGCCTTATCTATTGCTAGCCCTATTGCCTGGCCTAACATATATAATATTTCATTATATAAATCAACAGGATCGGCATCTTCTAGTGTAGCATTACAAATTGGGATAAATCCACCAACCTTGTAGCCGTCAATTTCTACTTCATTAAAGCCAAATGAAAGTTCGCTTAATTTGCTGCACGCTTCCATCCATATGGCTTCTGGAATGCTACCAGCAATTGTCTGTCTGGCCTTACCTGCAACTTTTCTTAATCTTACTTTACTGATTAGCTTTGAATATTCATGAAGAGAATCTCTTAAAAGCTCTAGAGTAACTGTAGGAATTAGCAGGTCTGCTTCTTTCACTCCCCTAGTTTCCCTAATTTTATTTTTTGTTCTTTCAAGAAAGTCCTTTACATCATCTCTTTCCACATGTGATTTTAAAGTTTCCCTAGTGTTTCCACCGAAATATTTTCTTCTTGTCATTGATACTATCTCCTTTTCTTCTTTTGCTTTTTTTCTTTCCTGAATTGGTTCTGCTGGTTCTGGCTCCCCACTTGGTACCCCAGGTTCATTATCTTCTAGCTCATCAATCTCTTTTTCAATATCGCCTATTTCTTCTTCAAGGCCCTTGACATTCTCATCATATTCCTTCTTTTCTGCTTCAAACTTGTCAATCATCTCATCAACAACCTTCTGCTCTTCTTCGGTCTTGACTTCTTCAATAGCAGCTTTTAACTCTTTTTCTCTTTTTGCAAAGTCTTCCCCCTTCTTCCTAAGCTCATCTAACTCATCTTTTAGTAGGGTTTTCTTTCTTGTAAGCATTATTTTTCTTAACATATCTTTTTCATCCTTTCTTTACTATCAAGCTTCCACTTTTCTATACTTCTGCTTTTTATTTCCTGGCATTGTTTTTCTCTGGCCTGAACACTTGTATCTTCATACGCAGGGAAAGTACAAATACTAACTTCATGCAGTATAGCTTCTTCAATGGCCCATTTTATACTTCCATCATCTCTAATTTCTGTAGACTCTTTGACTATGTCAAATCCAAAGCTACACTGATCTATATCACCTCTTTTTACCCTGGCATATAAATTCATAGCATCGCTATCTTCTTCATTGATTTTTATTCGTCCCCACAAACCATAATTGTCAGCTCTTAAATTTAAAGTAGCTGCCTTTGTTCTTCCAAGGACATATTTACTATCGTGATTAATTAAGGCTCTAATATCAGAATTTATAGAGTTATCAAAAGCACTTGGTTTTACTTCCTCAAAGCAACCTTCCCACAACTCAGTTTCTTTTCCAAAAATAGCAAAGTAGCCCTCTATAAATTTGCCTTCGTTTTCATCACTTCTGATTTCCAACTTGGTCTTTACATTTCTGTTTTGTATGTTTCCTTTAAGCATCTTCTTCACCCCCTTTTAGCTTTTCTTGCTGATCAATCATGTTAAGTGGGATGTAGTTTTCCAAAATCACAAGTTCTGAAAGACCTTCTTTTGGTGATAGACCCACCCAATCCCTAACTTCATTTCCAGTCATTATTCCTCTTACATACATAGTTGAGCCAATTTCTGCAAGTTCTTTTAGTGAGTAAGTATAAAGTGACCTGGAGTTAAACTTAAAATATAAGTTTGGTGAATATAGTAATTTTTTAGTAAATTCTTGTTCAATATTTTTTGCTATACTCATTATCCTGCTACGAATAAAATTATTGTATTCTTCTGCATTAAAAGCTCCAACTCCAAGTAAAAAAGCAGGTATATTCAAAATACCTGCCACAGTTTTCTTATCAAGTTCAATTGTATCTTTTATGGCTATATCATTTAAAGTTAATGGCTTTACCTGCTGAACCTCTAATAGTTCTGCAGGAATTATCCAGGGTTGCCCCTGCTTTGAGCTTTCTAAATACTTATGATAAACTCCATCTCTACCTTCTTCACTTGCAAGCTCGGCAACAGTTGAATCTACTTTTACAATAAGAGATGGAATCACTCTATTGCTCATAAATTCATTTGTAGTTTTGTTTGCCTGCTTTATATTTTTTGCAACATCCCTTAAAACAACCCTATATGACTCTCCTTCAAATGGAACTCTTTGCCTTGGATTAATCATAAAGTGAAGTATTTCATCAGAATTGTAATAACTATTACCAACCCTTACTCCATATCCAGTATTGTTTTTTTGTAAAAAACCATTCGTGATTGGAATCAAGTCTTCAAGTATTCCATCTCGGTCTATTTTGGGATATACAAAAACATTTCCTTCTAACATCAGTGACTTTACCAGCCAATGCTTAAAATTAAATCCAGTCATTAGTGAATATGGTTCTATGTCAATTTTTTTAGACAATTGATTTTTAACCCTCACATCACCATCTTCTTTATTTTCCATAAGATGAATTGTCATTGATGCTATTAGATCAGCAATCCTTTCTATTCCCGACCTAACTTCAGGACAATCGCTTAACCTGGTATAGCCTTGAACATATAAATCACTGTCTGTGCTTATAAATTGAATCATTGGGCTTTTGGGTTCTGCCCTGGTTTTTTTGTTTTTAAATTTTTCAAACATGATACCTCCTAGTTTTCACTATTTTTATTTTTCAGCCATTTACTTGCTGTATTTGACTTTTCCATATTCTTAAGCATTCTACATGATGCGAAAACAGATGCATCAAATAAGTCTATTCTCATTTTAGGCTCTATCTTTTCATATTGGATCATATCATCTGTTTTTTCTATCCCATGAACATTCTCAACACAATACTCAAAGGCCCTAGAATGCATATAATATAAATTTCCACCTATAGCTTTTTGCTCAATTCTTCTAAATCCTCTTGTTTTATTTATAAATAACTGTGGCTCGTCTTTTATGTTGAATCTCTGCTGTTTCATATATAAATAAAATTCTTCTGAAAACTTTCTATCAAAACCTATCTGCTTAATATTAAATCCTAGATCTCTCATCTTGCAAAACCATTTAACTATATCAGTATGTTCTGTAATATCCCCATTTGTCATTGTAAGGTCGCCATCATCTAACCATTCATAAAGTGGGATGGAATCTTCTTCTGCTTTCAAATGTGCTCTTGTTGATGGGAAAAAAGCATGTGTAATTATGATATCCACATCACCATGTCTAGCATATAAAGCAGTTGCAGTTAAGTCATGCATTTTTGATAAGTCTGCTCCTCCAAACCATTCCAACTTTAACTTTAATAAATCGTCTATAGTCCAATTATATTTTTCATCTGATGCCTTGAAAGTATCCAGATTGAAATATGATTTCAATGATGAAGTATAAACATTAAGTGATTTTGCAAGAAAGTCTTTTCTCTGCTGAGGGTCATTGAGGGCCTCAATTGAATCATTTAGCATATCTTTTGGTCTTATAGTTACACCATATCCAGGATTTGCCATTTCATGAATTTTTGGATTTGTAAAATCTATGCTTCCATCAGGCTCCTTATCTGCCTCAGCTTTAAATATAAACAAATCGTCATTTTCTATTTGACCATCCAAAATCTTATCTGCATATTGAAGTCTTCTGTAGTAGAAGCTATTAATATTATCACCTGCTGTTGAAATTCCTATCATAAGCTTGTTTGTGTAAGCCTTCATAGCTTCTTTAATGATATTGTATTGTTTTGGGACTTTAAATGCATGTACTTCATCACATATAGCCAAATTACAGTTAAGTGAGTCTTGCCTATCTGGATTGGCGGCCAAGGCTTGTATAAACATACTTCCTTCACTTCCGAAGTCTGCTTGAATTGAATGCTCCTGATTATTATCTATGATTCTAAATAAATCTTCCTCACCCATTGATTTTATATTCCAATTTATAAAATCAAAGCTTTCAAGAGACTGCTTAAGTGCAGCAGATGCAATATAACATTTACTTCCAGATTTTCTATAATACAAACTAAGGGACCAGGCAAGTGCAGCTGCAAATGTAGTCTTTACATTTTTTCTAGGAAGATGAATAAGAGATTCTCTTACAACTCTTTTATTAGTGCCTTTAAAATAAAAACCCATTATTGCATAGATTATATATTTATGAAAATCTTGCAATAAAAAAGGACTACCACGCATTGGCACCCCCTCAATATTTTCCCCTTGTTTATGAACAAAGGTCTTTTCAATTATTCCTATTATTTTTTCGCAAGGCCTTGGGTCAAAATCATACCTATCATCTTCAAGCATTCTAAGAAATCTCTTACATCCTTTTACCTGTGCCTTATTTACATTTATTCTACCCTCTACAACGCTGTAAACATAATCAAAAACCAGCTTGTAATTAGGGTACTTATCTAATTTTTTCTTAGACATCCTTTAAGGCCTGGGCCAGTTTAGAAACCTTTTTATCGGCCGTATCATCTTTTATTTTCTTTAGCCCTGATGGTGATAACCCTAGTTCTCTCGAATAAGATATAATATCTACCCTCAATTTTTCAATTATCAGGTATTCAGGACTTTTGATGTAGTTAGTAGCTCCACTTTTATTTGTATACTCAATTGTATATTCTGACCCATTAAGAGTAAACTTCTCTAACATCTGATTATATTCCAAAAGCATATTGGAATATACGTCAATAATATGGTCGAAAGACTTATTATATGTGCCAACAGCTCCCATTTTCTTAACAATATCTTTCCTGTAATACTTAAAATCTTTTTCTTTTTTTCTTGCCATGATTATCACCACCTCCTTCCTTGATTATGTTTTTTCAATATATAGAGCATTTTTAATTTTTGTCAAATTCTCATTTTCCCCCCTTTTTTGAAAAAATGAGACTATTGGAAATGCCTACCCTCTCCCCGTTGTCCCTACTGCCTTTGTTATGTTTTTAGGTAGGGGGGATGTTTGTCACGTCTCCTGCTCGTTGTAGTAAGCTAATATGACACGCCTAACTTCTTCTATGTTTCTGTTGTTTGTGTCTTCATAAAGTCGCTTCAAACATTCTTCTTTTGTTGTCCTCATAATGACAACATCTGGGTCATAAAGCACATAGTCATAGTAATACTTACTCATCTGAGTTGTTATTATATAAGCTGTATCAAATTCTGATTCAACCTCAAGCATCTTCAAGAATGTTTTTCTAAACTCATGCAAATACTTTTTGATAAATGGATTGTTGTCATGCAGGTCACATCCGGTCATGGCTCTTGATATTTCATCATAGTCAAAGACTATGTCATTCTTGCCCATATGCTTCCTAACATATGTCGACTTACCACTGCAAGGTGGACCTACAACAAATACTATCTTAGTCATCTTATCAGTCTCTCTCTTTCTGTAGTAAAGCTGTTGATACTTTCTTCCCAGCTTTGATAGAGTCTTATGTTTTCTGTCATGCATTTTATTATGACACTCATCACATAGTGATATAAGATTTTCATTTGCCAAAAACAAATCTGGATATCTATCTGCAGGATTTATATGATGTACCATAGTTGCAGATGTTGTTATATTTTTTCTGCTGCATTCCATGCATTTATATCCATCTCTTTTAAGGATTGCTTCTCTTTTTTTCTCCCATTTTTTAGTTGAGTAATTTTTCATTATCTCACCTCACGAAATATGACATATCTAATATTGTGTAACATTTCAAATATGAAATTTCAATAAACCTACATATATTGATTTTATATATATTTGAACCACTTTTATATTTCAGTATTTAAGCTTAAATGTTACACCCTCTCAATATGTCACATTTTATATAAATTAAAAATAACTCATAGACTCATAGGCATCAGATATGGTGTCCTGATTAATACCTATATATCTAAGAGTAATTGATGGTTCGCTATGATTAAATATATTTTGGAGTATAGCTATGTTTTTAGTTTTATTATAATAGTTATATCCAAAAGTCTTCCTAAGTGAATGAGTTCCAACATTTTCAATTCCAAAACCCCTACAGGTATCTCTAATTATCCTATAGGCATGTTGCCTTGATACAGGCTCAATACCTGTCTTAGAATTTGATATTAAATATTCGTACTCTTCCTTACCATCAATATATAGATCCAGTTCCTTCTTTAAGAATTTGTTAATCTTAATAACCTTACTTTTGTTGGTCTTCTTCTCTTTAATTCTTATGCTATCTTTGCCTTTTACATGCTTTACCTGGAGCTTTAAGATATCTGATATTCTTAAGCCAGTATATAGGCCCAGACAAAATAACATATAGTTTCTTGAGTTGGTTTTCTTAAGATATTTCAATATATCTTCTAGCTTGTTATTATCTCTTATCGGCTCAACATAATTCACATATCACAACCTCCTTCTTTTTGTTAATAGTAAAAAAAGAAAGAGGTACTAGGCCCCTCTCTTTTGATACTGTGATAATCATACATAAATTTCTGACTCTTTGACTTGAATACATTATAACACAGTTTTTAGGCATTTTTGTTGCACGATTGTTGCAACCTTTTTAATTATTTCAGTTCATGTTTTACACTATATTTCAAGATTCTAGGCACTTTATGCCATATATTGCAATGGCTAATTTTCTTACTGCAGCCACTCTTTTTCTAAAGATATTTGACCTCTCATAGTTAGTATATAAAGCAATCTTTGAATCTGGAATATTATCAAAATATCTCATTTCTATAATTTCTTTTTCTTGATCTGATAAATCTGCCATTCCTTTTTTGATAAGGGTTATGTATTTTTTTTCATCATCTATTTCTCTTTGCACTCTTTCCATCATCTCAGATATCTTTACAACTTGATTTCCTATTGAATCTCCTGGAGAAGATGAAACTCTTATGCCATCTGTAGATATAGACTTAATACCTCTTGACTTATATTCTTTGATTTCTGACATAGTATCTTCTAGTATTTTTATATGCCGAATAATACCCCTATGATTTTTTAGTATTACCTCAGTACTTTCAAAAAATTCTTTCTTAATCCTAATTTTTTTCATCATATCACCTACCTTTATCAGCCTTTAAAGTTTGCTTACACTTATCATTACTGTGAAGTTGCCCATGCATCATGCCACACTTAGGGCATAAATAAAAAGTTCCTATTGGGCTTTTCCTTTTAATTTTCTTACCGCCACAAAATTCACATTCATTAGGAAATAATCTAATCCACATAACTACCTCCTAAAATGGAACGTCATCATCATCTACTGCAGCAAACTCTGTCGGTGACTCTGGTGGCCCCTCATTCTTTGTTGCCTTATTTTTACTTTCCAAAGCTTTAATGTTACGGCCAGCAACCTTTGTGAAAGTTCTTTTTTCTCCATTAGGGGTATCATACCTATCAACTCGAATAGACCCTTGAATGGCTACCAATCTTCCCTTAGTGATGTAATTAGCAACAAACTCTGCAGGTTTCCCCATGATTTCTACTGGTATGAAGTCAGTAGTTACTGACCCATTCTTATTTTTATAATCTCTATCAATAGCTAGTGTAAATGTGGCTACTGGTGTTCCTGACCCTGGGATATATCTAAGTTCAGGATCCTTGGTTAATCTTCCAACTAAAACAACATTATTCATTTTTACCTCTCTTCTTCAAACGTTTCTATTACATTAATGATTTTTTCAACGATATTGTGAAATAGTTTATTGCTGAAATTTTCTATATCGCAGACATCACACTCATTCAAATTATCGTAAACCGAACAACAATAACTATCTCCACCTAGTTCTTTGATAATATCATCAACTACATTTTCTATTGTTTCATTTGTACCGCTTTCAGGTGCTTCTATAAAATCTTTTAATTTTTTAGATATTGGTTTATATTCTTCGTATTTTAAGGCTTTCAATATTTCTTCTTCTGTGTATTCTCCCCATGAAAATATTGTTTCTAAGAAGTTTTCCAATTCACGTTCATTATGAATATTTACACTGCCTATATAATGCGTATAATCATCCTTGTTCAAATATGCACCTGGAACATATTCATCTAAGCTATATAATTCACCTTTGCTATTTTTGTATAAGTATCTTCTCATGCCTTTTTAACCTCTAGTTAGTTAATGTCATAATCTTCCCACATACCTATTGGTTAGTCCCCAAATCTTTCATGCGGAATCTTTCACCCATGATGCACTGCCTGCCACAGCATATGCAGTCTACGGCATCATATATTTTTACATCTACAAATAATCCATTTTTTTCAAGCTTCTCAGCTACATAGTGATTTTTTAGTGATAAATCTAACTTTTCACCACAAAACTTACAATATCTTTTAATCTTAAACACTTATTCTACCCCCTTATGCTTCTTTATATCCTCGTCTATGTTTGCTCTTATAACATCTTCATAGATTCCCAATATACCAAACTGAATATTACAAACATATCCATATGTCCCTGATTCGCATTCTTTTCCGTCTACGCTAGAAAACTCCTTATCTCTCCATCTCTCTCTTGGTAGTGGCAGGCTGTAAGAACATATCCCGAACGGGCATTTATTACAGTATTTTGGTATTTCTAATGGTACTTTATACATAAATGCCTCCCCTATTCAGTAACTCCAAACCAGTATTTTTTTAATCTATCCGACCCTATTTCATCAATTACTTTTTCTGCTATTTCTTTGCTTTCAAAACATGAGACTCCATCATTAATTATGGTATATGCACTAATACCAATACAATCAGTGTCATAGTCATACTCTATTATCCAATTATCTTCTTCTTGCTTAAAAGGCCTGCTATACTTCCTCATGATAGCCTCTATCGTACGTCTTTCAAGTTCAAACTCTGCTTCTTCTCTTGTTAAAAAAGCATTGCCCATCTCTCTTACATCTTCATCAAAAACATCATCGAACATATGACGCATAACTTCTCCATCAGGTTCAATGCCATAATATTCTTCTCTATCCTCTATGTTTAAATCCCATATAGTCTTAGGCTTCTGCTCTGCTTCTGCCTTTTGGGCTATCAGTTCTTTTATTTCGTCCCAGTTTTCATCAATTAGTTTTCTAATATCATTATTCATTTTTAGCCTCCTATCCTTCCTAGCTATCAAGCCACTCTTTTAATTTCTTTAAGTGCATATTATACAAGCCCTTTGTTGCGATTAATTGCAGTTTATATTCATCAGTTGGCGAATCATTAATGTGTTTGTCTATGCTGCATATTTCTACTTCCAAATAAAGCACAGCGTAAGTCGCCGCAATAATTTGTAAATTATAATCCAGATCCATTATTCCATCTCCTTTTTTTTACTTATTCTTTATATCAATTATACTAAAGTGTTTGAGTTGTAAGTATTCTTCAATAATTTGATTCAAGTGATTTTCTGCTTCAAGATGAGTTTTATATTCTTGAAGCGTATAGTAATCTAACCCCTTTTTAGCAACTAATCTTCCCCTTTCTCTATAATTTTCTGGTCGCTCATCTGCATATATGCAGTCAGGATTAAATATAACCCCATCTCTATATCTAATAACCACATTCATATATCCTACCTCCTGTATTTATCTCCAATTTCAAACTGCCTGTACTCCTCTTTTGTAACAAAAACTGTTGTTTGACTTCCAAAAACATCTTTTAGCAAAAAAGAGTACTGCATCTCACTTGGCTGATAGTCTTTCTTGATGACTGTCCCTATATAGGTCCTTGCCTCGTGCTCAACTACCCTATATCCCACAAACATACCTAGTCCAAAATTACAAATCAAGGCTAATGCATGAATTTTACACCTGTGCTTATAGATCCATTCAATCATTTTCTCCGTCCCCTTCCAAAAATATTCTTTCTTAATTCATCTTGAAGGTATCCTGTTGTATCAACATTCTCCTTAGCTTTTTTGTAGACTTCTTCCCGCTCTTTGCGATACTCTTTATATTTCAAACAATTATCATGACAACTTGCATGCCGTTGTTCGCATTTGTAACATGGTGCATTCATACAGCCTCCTAACTTTCATAATATTTTATTCTAGTGCATCCTGCTGCCTTTGCAAGTGGATATAACCTTTCTAGATTTGCCCAGATTCTAAGAAATGCAGCATATTCTTTTGTAGATTCTATATCCTTAAGTTGATCTTCACTTAGTGACTCAAAATACTTTTCTGCATCATCAAACCTTTTTAAATTCTTCAAATATTCCTCAACCACGTCCATATATCTCATCTCCCTTAAAATGGCACATCATTGGCCACATCATCAAGCTCTACAAAGCTAACCTGGTCGACAGTATCGTATCCATAGTCTTTTATTTTATCTCTATCGTCTATCCAAAATCTTTTTCTCATGTTGTCAAAGTTTAATCTTCGACTAATTCCCTGTTTACCTGTTATTCGATTTTTGAGGATACCAATCTTAGTAATATCTGAAACATCATTGGTCTTTTTATCAGTTTTAATATCCCTAGTCAGTATCAACTCATAGTCTGCTAAATTCACTACTTCGCTGGCCCCTGAAACATCATGCATATGATATTTATCCTTATCTCCCTTTTTCTTAGGGTGTGCAACTAAAATCACACAAATTTTATATTTTCTAGCCAGTCCTTTTATTTTCTTAGCTAAGGTTTTTTGCTTTTCAAGTTCCTCAAGCCCAGAATTATCAATGGTCATCATATTGTCCAGTATAAACAACTTCACATCCCTAGCCCTAGCTAAATACTCTATGCTCGTCACTATGTTATCTAAGCTAGATTTAGATTCTTCACTGTAGATATATAACTTGTTTTTCAACCACTCTCTTATAGCATATTCACCATGTGAGGTCACATCATAGTAAGTACTTGCTTTCCCCTTAAACTCCTGTAGATCATTAGGATTAGCCACTGTCCTCATTAGCCACTGAAGAATATTAAAGTCTGTAAGCTCTCCAGAATACAGCATACATCTATGTCCAGTCATAATATTTTGAGCTACAATCTGGTTTAGCAGGGTGGATTTCCCTGAACTAGGTTCCCCTGTTAGTATTGTCAAGCTTCCATAAACCAAGCCTCCAAGCAAGGAATCTAACTCTTTGAAGCCCGTTTCAAGACCAGAATTCAAGTCTGTTCTTTTGATACTAGATGCATCTACAAACAACTTTTCAACACTTCCTCCATAATCAAGCTTGTTTGCTATCCTTTCTATTTCACTCTTAATTTGAGATGGATTTTTATTATCCAGGTCATTAATTAAACCGAATATTTGCTCCTGGACATTTCTCCTAAAGGAATTCTCTTTAATTTCTCTGATATAGTAATCAAAATTAGCAACAAGCCCCATAGTGGTCATACTACTTATTATGCTAACTGGTGTTTCTGCCCCCATTTTTTTTAGCTCAGAGGTCAAACTAATCATATCTATAGGTTTTCCAGAACCATGAATTGATAACATGCATTGGTATAAAATATCAAAGCCTTTGCCGGTAAAATCTCCTGGAACTACTCCACCTTCAACTGCCTTTACAATTAGCTTCCCTTCAATTATTATTGACCCTAAGAAAGCCATCTCCGCATCCAGATTACATATAACCCCAGCCATCTTCGTCACCATCTTTCTTAAATGGAACAACCTTCTTGTCTTTTGGCATGCTCATATAAAGCTTATCGAATTGTTTCCTCAACTTGTCAGTCGATAATATATTTTTATGCCAAAAGTCATCTTGCTGACACCATCTGATAACTGCTTCAATGTCATCAACTGACCGCTTATCAATTCTAAGCATTTTATCCACATGTCCACACCAGTTATCCAAGTTGGGTTCTTTAAACTTAGGATTATTCTCTTTTATGAGCTCGCAAAGAAGGTTAGACAGTCTAAACTCATCAGAGTTTGGACTATATATATTATCTTCTTTCTTCTTTCTTCTTGTTAGGGGGCGACCCTCAGTGGAGTTTGTGTTGATTATTGGGTTATTTTGTGTTTCTTTTGTGTGAATATTTTGGTATGTTTCCCAATTTTCAATGGTTATAAGCGTGTGCGTCTTGTGTGTTTCTTTGGTTAAAAAACCATACTGTTCTGCGTGGGTTATGGTTGTTCGCACAGTTTCACGAGTACAGTCTTTTCCACACATATTCGCTATTCCTTGAAGAGACGAAAACACCTGCCCTGGAAGGGTTTTATACTTTTTACCCTTGTAAATCCATTCTTTTTCTTCATGGTCTGCCATCAACAATATAGTAATAATGACATCCCTTTGTTTGCCTAATAGTGACTTATAAAATACGCTGTTTAAGATTCTTCTGTGGACTTTTATCCATCCTGACATAAGAATACCTCCCCCCTTGACCTTGCCTGTATTTTGGGTTATAATATTTGTAACAGTATTTATGGGATCCGTAAAATTTCTTGCGGGTCCTGTTTCTTTTTATTTTTGAAACGATATAAAACACATTACACCCTAACCCAGCTACTATCAAAAATTTAAAAATATGATGGGCCAATATAAGCACCCACACCATCATTTCTCCAAAAAACTCTAATATGTTCATCATGCTGTTTCCCTTTCATCTATGTAATTGCAGGCCATCTGCAATAGTTTTATTTTTATATTTTTGCTTTCAATTTTTCTAAAAGCCTTTAGCGTCTTAAAGCTTATTGCATTCTTGGATATGATCATCACATCCCCCATATGTTTAAAAAAACCAGATACTTCATCTTTTTTGTAGCAAACAACTTTCCAAATAGTTTTTTTACCTTCAACTGTAAACTTATACTTTGGGTGCTGTATGGTTTGAATTTCTTGTTTTATTAGCATTCCCCCATAACCTCCTTATATCTATCTTCACCAACAGCCTTTTTAAGCTTTTCAGGATATATAACATAACTATATGTCCTACTCTTGTCATTTTTTTTGAAAGCTGTCCCAAATTCAAATGCCCCACGCTGAAGCCCAACCCTAACAAATTGGTCTGTAACTCCAAGCATTTTAGCAGCTTCTGATACTTTAATCTTTGTCATTATTTTTCCTCCTATATAATAATTCAAATGAATTTTTAATTAAATTGCTGATTAGCTTTTCTGCATCTCCCCACGATTTTAATTCATGATCTGAAATTATGCCATCTGATGCTATGCTAATAAGTTCAGCCTTCTTCTTATCCAGGTTTTGCAAGCTGTTTAAAAATCCCAATGTTGAGCAGCACAAGTCCTTATCTTTTAATGATGGAAGGACCATTGCACCTACCTGGCTATTTTCCAAATGCTCATATGCAAGCTTCATATCCCCATAGAGTAAGCACATCCTTCTTGCTATATCATTTGGCGGTATATATGTACCATTTTCATATCTCTTGATGGTATCGATACTAATATTTAAGTGTTCTGCGGCCTTTTCTTGAGTTAGGCCTGCTATTTTTCTATATTTTTTATAAATATTTTCCATTTTTACTCCTTATTTATTGCAATTATTTACTTATCAGCTCCTGCTGAAATCTAATCAGAAATGAGGTATTTGGGGGACCTCGAATCTTTAAAATAAATTGGTAGGGTTATTAGAAGATATCTGATTAGATTTCAGTCGGAGCTGATTTTTCTTTTTTATAGGTGCATTTTCTGCACTTCATTTTTATTTTCAAACAATATATAATTGTTGTAAACAATTTAAAATTGTCTTATTGAGTATAAAAAAGTTGCCTAATATCTTTCTCTAAAATATCTGCAATCTTGAATGCAACGCTTAAAGATGGTTGATTGTTTCCATTTTCTATCAAACTATATGCTTGCTGTGATATCCCTATTTTAGAAGATATCTCCCTTTGGGTTATTTTTTTCTCTTCTCTTGCTTTTTTTAAATTACTCATAAATTCCACCTCCTTTTTGACAATTTAAACTTGTTTATAACTCTATTATAACAATTTAAACTTGTTTGTCAATACATTTTTACAATTTATATTTGTTTTTTATTTACTTATACAATTCACGGTTGTATAATATCTACTAAGGGGGGTGATGTTATGGACAAATTGTTATTTCAAAAAAGACTTAAGGAATTAAGAAGTGAAGTGGGATGCACTCAAGAAGATATGGCGAATAAATTAAATATATCTAAAAGTGCCTATGGATATTATGAGCAAGGGAAAACTACACCAGATTCTAATTCAATCTCTATGCTTGCTGACTTCTTTAATGTATCTACAGACTATCTTTTGGGTCGTACAAATATAAGAAATCACCCAGAAACTTTTGCAGCACATACTGATGAAGATATGAGTGATGAGGCAAAAGCGGAGTTGGAAAACTTTAAAGAATTTCTGAAAATGAAATATGGCAAATAAAAAAGGGGGTAAAACCAACATGCATTCAATAAAAATATCTTTTGAAAATGGCAAAATTACCATTGAACAGAATCAACCTAGTAAAACAAATAGGGAAAAAGGTAAAAGTTTAATTGATTTCCCTAGAGACTATACTGTTATCGATATTGAAACTACAGGTTATGATTATAAATATGACAGCATTATAGAAGTAGCTGCTTTAAGATATAGAGATAATATTTTAGTTGATACATATACTTCTTTAATACAACCTAACTCAGTATATGAATTTGATAGAGAAGTTGATATAGACTATTGCGTTGTTGATAATAAAAAAGTGCAATTTATTGATGACTCAATTGTTCAATTAACAGGAATAACAAATGACATGCTAAAAGTAGCTCCAAAGGAATCTGCTGTAATTAGAAATTTTATAGAGTTTATAAAAGATGATGTTTTAATCGGTCATAATGTCAATTTTGATATTAATTTTTTATATGATGCTTCTATTGCACATTTAGGTTATAAATTAAGCAATAATTTTATTGATACGTTAAGAATTTCAAGAAAGTTATTTCCAGAATTCAAGCATCATAGATTAAGAGATTTGTGCAATTATTATGGCTTAGATCATTCTGGTGCACATAGATCTGTTCACGATTGCACGGTTACAAATTCTGTTTATCAAAAAATGCAAACAAACATTATTGATAAATTTGATACTTTAAATGATTTCAAGAAAGCATTTAAGAAAAAAGGAACTGGCAATAAATTAGATGCAAGAGATATAAAACCTAGTATAGAAATTATGATTAATGAAGATCATCCTTTTTATGAAAAAACATTCGTTTTTACAGGAGTTCTAGATAGGATGAAAAGGAAAGATGCAATGCAGTTAGTTGTTAATTTAGGAGGAATAGTTGGCAACGGAGTAACAAAGCAAACGAATTATTTAGTTCTTGGCTGCAATGATTATTGTTCAACTATAAAAGATGGGAAAAGTACAAAGCAAAAGAAAGCAGAAAAGCTAAAACTATCAGGTGAAGATATAGAAATAATATCAGAAAACGTATTTTATGACATGTTGGAAATGTAAATTTAAGTCGTTTATAGGCAGGATATGCCAGTATTCTGCCTATTTTTACACCTATATAACGAACATATGTTTTTTTACAAAGGAGGTATTGATGATAGAAAAAATTTGTAAGTATATAGAAGAACAAGAAATTTTAATTGATGATTGCCCAGAACTTAGTAAATTTAAAAAGGCAGCTCTTTACTGTAATATAAATAATAGAAATTTAATACTCCTTAGCCCTGAATTTCATAATAGAAATTTAAAAGAACAGGCTGAAATACTAGCTGAAGAATGTGGGCATTTCGCTACAAGTGTTGGAGATACTTTTGTTTGTCCAAATACTTATAATTCAAAGCTAGTGATATCAAAAAGTGAGCAAAAAGCCACTCTGTGGGGTGCTAAATATTTTATTGATGAGCAGGATTTAAAGAAATATATCTTGATATCTACCAGTGTAGAAGAGCTTACAGACTACCTGGGTGCTACAGACAGGATGCTATATGACTATTTATATTCACTTAGGCATATGGGGCAATATTGGCAGCTTAATGAAAGATTGCTTTTAGACCTATATAAATTACCTAATTTAGTGATTATAGATAAACAAGATTTAGAGAATGGAGTTGATATATATGAGGAACCCTAATGGATATGGCAGTGTGTATAAATTATCAGGAAATAGAAGAAATCCCTGGGCAGTTCGTATCACTACTGGATGGGATTTTGATACAAAAAGGGGCAAGTCTAATCCTATCTATAAATTTATAGGATATTACAGAACGCAAAAAGAAGCTATAATGGCACTGGCCCACTACAATGAATCTCCTTATGATATATCGGCAAAGACCCTTACTTTTGAAGAGATATATGACAAATGGTCAAACATACACTTTGAAAAAATATCAAACTCAAATATAACAGGATATAAAGCTGCATATAAAATTTGTGAGCCTATAAAAGATATGATTTTTTCTGAAATACGTCTTGATCAGCTACAAAACCTTGTAGATAAATCGGGTAAGAATACCCCAACGCTTAAAAAAATAAAAATCATGCTAGGGCTTATGTATGATTATGCAGTAATTCACGATATAGTTCCTGTTGAAAAAAGGGAAAAGGTCAGATATTTAGATATATCTAAGCCTGGAAATCCTAATTCTTATACCAGGACTAAATTCTCTAATGCTCAGATAAAGAAGGTCTGGTCTGCCAAAGATGATGATATCTACTATAGTGTGGTTTTGATGTTGTTATATACAGGTGTAAGAATCGGGGAGTTGTTGGAGGTTAAAAAGTCAGATGTTCACCTTAATGAGAAGTGGTTTTTCATATCTAAGTCAAAAACTATGGCAGGAATCAGGGAAGTGCCTATCGCTGACAAAGTGCTGCCTTTTTTTGAATATTGGATGGGTAGAGATGGGGAATATTTAATTTCTACTCCTGAGGGTGATAATATGACCTATGATAGATTTTACAGAACACACTGGAAAGCTTTGATGTCGCATTTGGATATAAAACATACCCCTCATTGTACTAGATATACTACTATATCAAGTCTTACGCAGGCTGGTGTAGATGATAGAATTATTAAGCAGATCGTGGGACATAGTGGGAAAGATGTTACTGAGAGCGTCTATACTAAAATTGATATGGACGTTAAGCTTGAAGCTATAAACAGAATTTAGGTGATTTTATGGATAGAAATCAGTATATAAATAGCTATATTAAAGATAAGTATGATAGACTAGGGTTGCTTTTGCCTAAAGGCCTAAAAAACGATTTAATGGACCTCTGTGGCGATTTAAATATATCAGCTAACGAATATATCAAATCACTTATAGTAAATGACCTACAAGGTGGAAAATCCGTCCTGTTCTCTAATGATAGCAATGGAACAGTTGACAAAAAACTTTTAGATAAGTGGCAAATTCCTAATAAATATAGACCTATGATAGAAGTTGCAAGCTACTCTAAGAATGATGGCTATTTTGTCAGGCTAAAAGATGGATATATAAATGACGCTACTGGTACCAGAATTATACATGTGAATAAATTAAGTGAAATGAGATTAACTATAAATAAGAGTCATAAGGTAAATTTATAAAGTTTCATTTTTGGAGACCTGTTATACGTATAACAGGTTTTTTACTCTAAATTTTTGTTACTAATGCGTTTCTAATGTGTTACTATTTCATATAAAATATGGCAATCTTATATAAACTTATACAAACTTTTAAAATCCGTACAAACATTGAAAAACCTCGGCATACATTGGTATACCGAGGTTTGAAGTGTTTGTAAAATATTGCCAATCGCTACCTCTTTGAGAACTGAGGTGCTCTTCTGGCAGCCTTAAGACCGTATTTCTTTCTTTCCTTCATTCTTGGGTCTCTTGTTAAGAAACCTTCAGCCTTTAGTGTTCCTCTAACTTCATCTTCTGTCTTTAACAAAGCTCTAGAGATACCGTGTCTGATAGCACCAGCCTGTCCAGTGTATCCTCCACCTTCAACTGTTACGATTACATCGTACTTGTTTTCGTTTCCAGTTATAACAAGAGGCTGCTTTACGTCTCTTATTAGAGTTTCGTAATTGAAGTATTCTTCTAAGTCTCTTCCGTTTACTTTTATGTTACCTTCTCCAGCTACTAATCTAACTCTAGCTACAGAATGTTTTCTTCTTCCTGTTCCGTAATATTGTACATTAGCCATTAATCAAATCCTCCTCTCGATATCCTACTTATACGTTTAAAACCTGTGGGTTCTGTGCTGCATGTGGATGTTCAGCACCTCTGTAAACTCTTAGTCTAGTCATCATTCTATCTCTAAGCTTGTTCTTTGGAAGCATACCGCTAACTGCGTGAGCCACAACTTCTTCTGGCTTCTTTTCCATCATTTCCTTATAAGATATTTCCTTTAACCCACCTACATAACCTGTATGATATCTGTAGTATTTCTGAGTAAGCTTCTTTCCTGTAAGTACTACCTTCTCAGCATTTACTACTATAACAAAGTCTCCACCATCAACATGTGGTGTAAATGTTGGCTTGTTCTTTCCTCTTAATATTGTTGCGATTTCAGTTGCTAAACGACCTAATGTCTTGCCTTCAGCATCAACTACATACCAGTCTCTCTTAACGTCTGCTGGCTTAGCTATATAACTCTTCATAAAGACCCTCCTTAACTTTTCATTCGTATTTTCAATTGCATATATGTAAAGTCCGGGGCATCGTGGACTTATTAACGCATTCTCATATATTTTACTCCCATATAAGTAAAAAGTCAATGTTTTTTCGTCCAATATTCAAGGTTTTTCATGATTTTTTCTTGACCTTTTCCTTTGTAGTCGATTTTTACCAATAATATGATTTATCTCACCTGATAATAAAGGATAAAATTATACCTATTATCCCCTATTTACAAGCCTAGAGGCCCTTTTTTCACAAAAAGAGAACCCACTTTCTCTACTATATATAATAGCTAGCTAATGAGTTCCACTTTTTCTCTATATATTAGTCCATCATATGGAGGAAGAGTCCACACCTGACCTTTGGCTCAAACCATGTTGACTTGGCCGGCATTACCCCATCCATATCCGCTACTGCCATTAGCTCTTCGATACCTGTTGGATATAGGGCAAAACCTAGTCTCATGCCTTCTTCAACCCTCTTCTCTATTTCACCTAGACCCCTTATACCACCTATAAAGTCTATCCTCTTGTCCCTTTGTGGTACATCTATACCCAGGATTGGCTCTATTAATAGGTCGTGTAGTAGGCTGACGTCTAGGAGGTCGATGGCCAGATTTTCACTTGTCTTCTTTATTGTATCTATGATTTCGTCCTTCACCCTAAGTCTATACCAGGCTCTATCTATATACATGCCATATTCATACTTTTCCCTTGGCTTGTAGGCCTTGTCTACTTGGTCTATTTGAAATTTTTCACCAACCAGGTTTCTAAAAGTCTCAAAGTCATGTCCATTTAGGTCTTCTACCACCCTATTGTAGTCCATTACATACAGGCTATTTTTTGGGGCTATCATGGCAAGGTAGTAGTTAAATTCTTCCTGACCAGTGTAGTTTCCTACTTCCTTCCTCATTTTTACAGCATAGTTCTCAGCTGCTGCAGTCCTGTGGTGCCCATCTGCAACATAGAGATTGTCTATGCCCTTGAAGGCCTCAACCAAGTCTTCCATTTCCTGACCGTCTAACTTCCATACAGTATGGCCTACCCCATCTTCTGATACAAAGTCATAGATGGGTTTTTCTCCCATTTTGTTGGCCATTATAGCCTCTACCCTGGCATCATCCCTATAGGTAAGGAGTATGGTCCCTGTATTTGCCTGACAGGCCTCTATATGCCTAGTCCTGTCCTCAACCTTGTCTGGCTTGGTATGTTCGTGCTTTTTGATAGTTCCATCTAGGCTCTCATCAACAGCTACACAGCCCACTATACCTACCTGGGCCCTTCCATCCATGACCTCCCTGTATATGTATAGGGCGGGTTCAGCTTCTTTTACAAGTATTCCTTCTTCTATAAAGGCCCTCAGGTTCTGGCCTGCCTTGGCATAGACCTGGTCAGAATGTATGTCTGTCCCCTCTGGAAGGTCAATCTCTGCCCTATCTATCCTCAGGTAGTTATATGGGTTGCCCTGGGCCATTATCCTGGCCTCTTGGGTATTCATTGTATCGTAGGGTAGGGCTGCAACCCTGTCAACATATTTTTCATCTGGCCTTAAGGCCTTAAAGGGTCTCAGTATAACCATATTAGGCCTCCTTATTATAATTTACTATAATATCTGCTATTTCGTAGCCAATTCTCTCCTGGGCTTCCTTAGTGGCAGCCCCTATATGAGGTGTAACTGTTACCCTTGGATGGGTAACCAATTCTGTCATTGGCATAGGTTCATTTTCAAAGCAGTCTAGGGCTGCACCTGCTATCTGACCCTCGTTTATGGCTCTTAGGAGGTCATTTTCGTTTACTATACCACCCCTGGCACAATTTAGGAAAAATGCTGTATCCTTCATCTTTTCAAATTCTTGCCATCCAAACATGTTCTTAGTCTGGTCTGTAAGTGGTGTATGAACTGTTATATAGTCTGCCCTCTCAATTATATTGTCCAGGTCTGTGTAGCAAAAGTCCTCCCTGGCATCCTGGTATTCCATAACATCAGTGTAAAGAATCTTCATGCCTAACCTATGGGCCTTCTCAGCTATATTTCTAGCTATCCTACCATATCCTACCAGGCCAAGAGTCTTGCCATGTATTTCGCTACCCTTCAGGTTTTTCTTGTCCCACTTACCATTGTTCAGCTTTATATTTGCTATCTTCACATTTCTTGCAAGCACTAGCATCTCACACAAGACTAGCTCTGCAACTGCATTTGTGCTTGCCCCTGGTGTATTCCTTACCATGATGCCCTTAGCCTCTGCATAGTCGACATCTATATTGTCCAGACCTACACCACCCCTGATGATTAGCTTCAAACGTCCTGTTTCTAGGGCCTCATCGATTATATTCTTTCTTAGCTTTGTTGCTGACCTGACAACTATCACGTCAACATCCTTTATCTTTTCCTTTAGTGCTTCTTCTTCGTAAAACTTTTCTTCAACTTCAAAACCTTCATTTACTAAATTATTTATTGCATTTCTTTCCATACCATCTGTAACTAATATCTTCATCATTTTCTTATCCCCCTGAACTAAATCATATCTATTACTACTTACTTAAATTTTCACCTGTCATTTTGCTTTTTTGAAAACCCTAATCAATTTTGAGTCAAAAATCCTATGAATATTATTAAATTTAGGACTATAAAGATACTTTTATTGATTAAAAGCCTAAAATTTCGTCTATTGTATCCAAAAGATACTGAATATCTTCTAACTGGTAGTCACCCATATGAGATATTCTAAATGTTTTTTCTTTTAAATCGCCGTAGCCATTTGCTATCTGCATTCCTTTTTCCATTAATTTTGAATTTAACTGTGATATATTTATATTTTGAGTGTTCTTTATGACTGTTAGTGTATTTGATAAATGATTTTTGTCAGTGAATAATTCGAAGTGTTTTTGAGCCCAGGCCCTAACTAGGTTGGCCATTTGCTCATGTCTCTTGAACCTCTTGTCCAAGCCCTCTTTTAAGATATTGTCAAGTTGATAGTCCATCGCAAACATATGTGATAATGAAGGTGTTGAAGGGTATTGATAATTCTTTTTCTTAAGATACTTATACATTGCTAGTAAATCGAAGTATGTTCCTCTGAATTCTACTGTTTCAGCCCTCTTGATTGCCCTTTCAGAGAATGTACATATTGCCATTCCTGGGGGTAGTCCCAAGGCCTTTTGAGTTGATGTTATCAGGATGTCTATCCCTAGCTTGTCAACCTCAATCTTTGCCCCGCCTGCTGAACTTACAGCATCTACACAAAAGATTACGTCTTTATACTTGTTTACTACTTCAGCTATTTCTTCAATCGGATTTGTTATCCCCGTAGAAGTTTCGTTGTGCTGAACTGCAATTAAATCATACTGACCGGTTGCTAGAGCAGCGTCTACCATTTCCGGTGTGATTGCCTTACCCATATCCACATTATACAAGTCTGCCTTGACATTGTTTGTCACTGCCATCTTATACCATCTATCTCCAAATGCACCACAGGAGAATACAGCTGCCTTTCTGGATGTGCAGGATCTGATAGCACCTTCCATTAGGCCCGAACCGGACGATGTGGACAATAGTATCTCACTTTCTGTATAGAATAGTTTCTGTAGCTTCTTGCTAACGCTTTCTTGTAAAGCACTCGCATCCTTTCCTCGGTGACCAATCATTGGCGTCGCCATTTTTTCTAATACATCTGGCATGACGTCTATTGGACCGGGAATAAATAGTTTCCTAGCCATTACTCTAACCTCCTTTGCTAGATTTTAAATTATCTATATTCTAAACCCATATGGCCTATCTGTCAATACAAAAAATGAAATTTCTGATTTTTTTATTTCAAAAGTCTCATTTTTATAACTATTATCTGATTATCTTTATTGTTTTATGCGTAAAAATATAGACCTTGAAGCCTTTTATAATTCGGCCTAAAGGTCCATTTTGTATATTTTTACTATTATCTAAGTCTACTTTTAGCCCCTATTACTAAAAAGACTTGTGCTTTTAATCTTGCAAGATTAAAACAATAACTTGAATAGAGAAACTATATGTTTTTTAGGTCCTCTGGATAGTCAACCCCTACCAAAAATAGGCCTTGTGGTGGGGCTGTATGACCTGCCCTAGCCCTGACTCCAGACCCTATAATATCTCTTAGGCTTTCGGTAATTTTCCCCCTGCCTATGTCTACCATAGTTCCTGCTATTATCCTGACCATATTGTAGAGGAAACCATTACCTTCAACCTCTATAACTATAAGGTCGCCATCCTTATATATGTCTGCCCTATATATGGTCCTAACCGTTGACTTGATGTCAGATCCACTGCTCATAAAGCCCTTAAAATCATGCTGGCCTAGCAGGTGTATTATCTCTTCTTTCATCCTATCAAGGTCTAGGTCATACTTGACTTGGTAGGCAAAGTCCTTCAAAAAGGGACTCCTAATCCTTGATGGGTATATCTGGTACCTATAGGTTTTTTTGTGGGCTGAATGCCTAGCATGAAATTCAGGCTTGACTTCTTGGGCCCTTAGGACTGCTATATCCTTGGGTAACCTGTTGTTTAGGACCTCTGGTATCTTGTCTACCGGTATTGTTGCATCCACAGTAAAGTTTGCCACCTGGCCTAGGGCATGGACACCCGCATCAGTCCTACCAGACCCTGTGATGTTTATATTTTTTTTATTAAAAGCTTGTGTACAGGCATATTCCAATTCTCCCTGTATACCTGGTGAGTCTGGTTGCTTTTGCCAACCACAATACCTGGTCCCCTCATAGGCCACTACAAGCATTATATTTTTCTCTGCCATAATCTACCTTCCTCTTGAACCCTATCCTTGGTTAGTTTTCCTCCAAGTTTCCTCTTTTACTGCATATATTATACCACACTTATGACCTGGAGAATAGTTGTTTCAAAGACTCTCTAGTCTATTGCCAGCTTGATGCCCCCTCTTATATAAAAATAAGTCAGTTAAAATTAAGTTTTTGTGGTAGAATAGTAGTATGGCCGTAGATTAGCATGCGTGAAACTTCACCTTTTTTCTGGAGTATCATGTTAAAATACACCTGTAAAAAGGTTGAGATATAAAGTCTTATGAGCAATCTATCGCCCAAAGAGGAGTCTTTAATAAAAAGTGAAATAGGCATTTATGGTAAGTAGAAGTATTTCCACCACGATATAAAACTTGGCATAATCCTAACTCACCCTTTCACTTAGCGCCAGACTGTAGAAATACAGTTAACGAGGACAGGGTTATCGAAAATTCGGCGGATGCCCTGCGGTGAACTAGCATCGATAGAAAATTTATAAAAAGCAGGAGTGATCCTGTAACAGAGGACTTTTTCGTCTAGTACTCTTCTTTAGAAGTAGAATTTAGGAGGAAGTAATAGAATGTGTGGAATTGTAGGTTATTTTGGAAAGAAGAATGCAGCAGACGTCATTGTAGACGGCCTAGCTAAGCTGGAATACAGGGGCTACGATTCTGCTGGTGTTGCTGTAAACACCGGTAGTGGTCTTGAAATCAGAAAGTTCCAGGGAAGGCTAGCTGTACTTTCAGATAGCTTAAAAGAAAAAAATATAGAGGGTCATATTGGTATAGGTCACACTAGGTGGGCCACTCATGGTGAACCATCAGATGCCAATGCCCATCCCCACTTCAATGAAGCAGGTACTTTGGCAGTAGTTCACAATGGTATCATTGAAAACTACCTGGACCTAAGAACTGAACTTGAAGCTGAAGGGGTAAAATTTAGGTCAAAGACCGATACAGAAGTAGTTGCCCATCTATTAGACAAGTACTATGAAGGAAATCTACTCGATGCAGTATATGCAACTATAGCTAGGTTAAAGGGTGCCTATGCTCTTGGAATTGTATCTGCAAATGACAAGGATGAGTTGGTAGCAGTTAGAAAGGACAGCCCACTAATAGCTGGTATAGGCGATGGTGAAGCCTTTATAGCTTCTGACATACCTGCTATCCTTAAGTATACAAGGGATGTATACTACCTGGACAATGGAGAAGTGGTTCATATAAAGGGTGGGGACATTAAGATTTACAACTCTGATAGGGAACTGGTAAACAAAAAACTTAATCATGTTGACTGGGATATTGAAGCTGCTGAAAAGGGTGGCTATTCTTGTTTTATGGAGAAAGAAATCTTTGAGCAGCCAAAAGGCATAAAGGAAACTCTTGAGAGAAGACTAGACAAGGACGGAAAAATTGTTCTTGATAGTATAAAGATGACTAAGGAAGACCTGGAAAATATAAATAGGATTTATATAGTTGCTTGTGGTACTGCCTACCATGCAGGTGTCCTAGGCAAGACTGCTATGCAGAAGTTGATGGGATTACCAGTAATTACTGATATAGCATCAGAATTCAGGTACAATGATAACTTTGTAGATGAACATTCCCTAGTAATCCTGGTTAGCCAGTCTGGAGAAACCGCAGATACTTTGGCTGTACTTAGGGACTCCAAGTCTAAGGGGGCAAGAATCCTAGCCGTAACAAATGTAGTTGGTTCATCAATAGCCAGAGAAGCTGATGATGTCTTCTATACTTGGGCAGGTCCAGAGATAGCAGTAGCCTCAACTAAGGCCTACACTACTCAGATCATTTCCCTGTATATGATAGCCCTTAATTTCGCCCTGGAAATGGGTAAGATTAGCCAGGACTACTATATGGATATGATTAAGAAGATGACTGACCTACCAGAAAAGATTGAGGCAGTACTTGAAAATATGTCTGACATAGAAAAGATTGCTGACGATATAGTAAATAAGCATAATGCCTTCTTCCTAGGTAGGGGTATAGACTATGCCCTGGCAATGGAGGGTTCTCTAAAACTTAAGGAAGTATCCTATATCCATGCCGAGGCCTTTGCTGCCGGCGAATTAAAGCACGGTACTATAGCCCTAATTGAAGATGGAACTCCGGTAATAGCCCTAGCTAGTCAGCATGACCTATATGAAAAGATGGTCTCAAATATGGAAGAAGTAAGGGCCAGGGGTGCCTATGTGGTGGCAATTACCCAGGAAGGTAATACTGGTGTAGAAAAGGTATCTGAAAGGGTTGTTTACATACCTAAGACAGATGACCTCCTATCACCTATTGTAGCTGTTATACCAATGCAGATACTTGCCTTAATGGTATCAAGCAAGAAGGGACTAGACGTTGACAAGCCAAGAAACCTTGCCAAGTCAGTAACAGTTGAATAATAAGACTTCTAATGTATATTTGATATACTTGAAGAGGGGCTTTTATAAGTCCCTTTTTATTTTGTTAAAATTATGCTATTATATAATTGGTTGTAAAAATAAATTAAAGAGAGGTGCAAAATGCAAGAAGAACAAAAGAATACCAACTTGCCAGCAGGAAAAAAGTATACTCCTTCTGACATATTGAAATTCGTAATACCCTCGCTAATCGGTATTATACTTTTTATGCTGCCTATAAAGGAATATGACCCTGAGATAAACCAGGATAAGATAACTATACCTATTGCCTTTGTAGCATCATTTATACAAAATAACATTGGTAGCATACTACCTACACTTATATTGATAATTGTCTTGATATCGGCCTTGGGAAGTCTGCTTACAAAGCTGAATATCTACAAGCCAAAATCAGATTTTGCCAAAAACCTGTTTGCCCAGACAACTTTTTGGACTATAACTAGGGTCTTGGCAGGTATCTTTATAACAATGAGTTACTTCAAGGTGGGACCTGAGTACATCATTTCAGCAGATACGGGTAATTTTATACTGGGAGATCTTTTGACTACCCTAATCGTTATCTTCGTATTTGCAGGTTTGTTGCTACCACTACTACTTGACTTCGGTCTATTGGAGTTTGTAGGAACCCTGCTAGCCAAGATAATGAGACCAGTATTTACCCTACCAGGTAGGTCTGCAGTCGACTGTTTTACATCATGGTTGGGCGATGGTACCCTGGGTGTAATGTTGACGGCTAAGCAGTATGAAGAAGGTTACTACTCAGCTAGAGAGGCTTCAATCATATCGACTACTTTCTCAGCCGTGTCAATTACCTTCTGTCTAGTAGTTTTAAAGCAGGTAAATATGGCCCATATGTTCGTGCCTTACTACCTAACTATATGTTTTATAGGTGTGGTCTGTGCTATTATAGTTCCTAGAATACCACCCCTATCTTGGAAAAAGGACAACTACTACAAGGGTGGAGAAGCTCTTGATGAGAGTATTCCTGAGGGAGAAACCTACTTTAGTTGGGCCCTACACCAGGCAGTTATGACAGCTAGGCACAATGCCAGCCTTAGCAATTTCCTGAAGAATGGCCTTAAAAATGCCCTTGATATGTGGATAGGCGTAATGCCAGTTGTTATGGGATTTGGTACAATTGCCCTAATACTTTCAAACTATACTCCAATATTTGAAATTTTAGGTAAGCCATTTATCCCCCTACTAAACCTAATCCAATTGCCAGAAGCAGTATCTGCATCTAAGACTATGTTGGTAGGTTTTACTGATATGTTTGTTCCATCTATCATAGCTAGTAAGGAAATCTCTAGTGAATTGACTAGGTTCGTTGTAGCTACTGTATCAGTAACACAGTTGATCTACATGAGTGAGGTCGGAGCCCTAATCGTAGGTACTAGGATACCGGTTAGGGTCTGGGAATTATTTGTAATATTCCTTGAGAGAACAATCATATCAATCATATTGGTGACCCTAATAGCCAGGTTTGTTCTTCACTTAGTATAAATTATAATTCAAGCATTATAAGAGGAGCTTGTAGGTTTTAATCTACGAGCTCCTCTTTATTCATGACTTATATAATACTTTATAGTATTTTTGATAAAATTTATAAGCTACATTTTTACTCCATATATTTACACTATACAGAAAATATGTTCAAATATCACTATATTTATTTAATTACCCACTAGCTCCTAAGTTTTCTAAGGTGCAAAATATAAATTATCAAATTATAAATTACTAATACTCCTACAGTACAGTATGTAGGTACCAATCTACTTCCTGCATCAAAAAAATTTTTATAAATTGTTAGTATATTCCCTGACTCAAATATATAGGCAGAAATAAGTATTATTAAAGCCTCTATTACTAATGCTAGTAATAAGGACACTGTTCTACTTTTCCATCCTAAGGGGCTTGCATCCAAGAAAAGTACTGGTATCAGACCTATGATAGTTATACAAAACATTAAATGTCTATTGATTTCAACATAAAACACCACCATATTAAAAGTCAAATAAACAAGTGCAATAAGTATTAAAAACAAATTTTTCTTAGCAATCATATATTCTCTCCTTATAAAAAACTTTTTTACTACAATTTATTTTGTTATGCATATTTTTTCTTATAATTATAGTCATTACAAACTATTTCCTTAATTTTAATTTAAAAGATATATATTGTCAATCAATATAATAAAAATATTTTCCTAATAGTTCCTTGGTGTTTTTATTTGTTTATCTTTGCCTGGAATGATATGATTAGGCTAGGACCTCTAGTAGCTTTTTAAGGTTTTCAGCAGATAACTGGCCTGGTGCTGATGCTTCTAGACCTGATGCGAAGGTCATATCTGATCCAAATATCTGGCCTGCCAGTCTTGAAATCATCCCCAAGTGACCCATGGATATACAAATCAGGGCCTGGTCTGGGTACTTGGCCTTGACCTGGCTACTTGCCCCCAGTAGGCTTAATACATCCTCTGGGCAGGTCGGCATCAGGGCTATCTTGGCAACATCTGCCCCCATTCCTATCATTGTCTCTAACCTAGTGACTATCTCTTCCTTGGCTGGTGTAGAGTCAAAGTCATGGTTTGACAGGATACTTGTAAGGCCCTTGTCCTTGGCTAAGGCAACTAGCTTTACCATCCTTTCCTGTTCTCTCATATATTCAATATCTATAGCCTCAGCCAGCCTATCCTCTATTATTTTTTCAAGGAGGTCAAAGTAGGCAGCCTCACTTAAGTCTGCATTACCTCCCTCATTTTTTGTTCTAAGAGTTACGATAAGGGGCTTATTTAGCCTGTTTTTTATTAGTCCCACCGGGTCCTTTAATCTTGTATAATCCTTAAGACCCTCAAAGTAGTCTAGGCGTAATTCAACTATGTCAAAGTCTAGGCCTGCCATCAGGTCTAGTTCCCTATTTATTCCTTCTTCGTCCCTTGCAACCAGGGGTATGCATATCTTGGGCAAGCCCTGACCAAGGGCTATATTACCTATCTTTGCCATCTATTTATCCTCCCTTATCAGTGCCAGCCTATCCAGCAGAATTTCTATATTTTCCCTACTAGTGGCCAGGTTTATCCTGATAAAGCCGGCGTATTTTTGACCACCAAACCAGGATCCAAAGTCAACTGCCAGACCACACTTATTTTTTATAATATCTTCTATATCATCTGGACCAAGGTAGGCCCCTAGGTCTAACCATGCCAGGTAGGTCCCCTCTAATGGGGTCAACCTTGCCTCTGGAAGCCTTAGGGCTAGGCCTTCTTTTAGCAAGGAGTAATTGGCCCTTATAAGACCTAAGACCTCTTCAAACCAACCCCTACCACCCTCATAGGCAGCCTGGACTGCTATATAACCAAAGGCATTGCCTGAAGTACTGCGAATTTTTTCTGCAAAGGCATCATATCTGGCCCTTATGTCCTCATCCTCTATGATTAAAAAAGAGTTTTGGCAGGCAGCCAGGTTAAAGGTCTTTGTTGCTGCTGTAAGGGTAACCAAGATTTGACTATAATCACCCAGGCTTGCTGCTGGGTATTGGACCTTGTCACCAATAATAATATCCTGGTGGATTTCATCGGCAATCACATATACACCATGCTTTTTACATATATCTAAGAGTCTGACCAATTCATCCTTATCCCATACCCTACCTACAGGGTTGTGGGGTGAGCATAGGATAAATAGCTTGACTCCCTGGTCTAGTATTTTCTCCTCAAAATCTTTAAAGTCTATCCTATAGTAGCCATCCTTATTTACCAGGTGGCTTTCAACCAGGGCCCTCTTGTTAGAGGTCACAACCTGCTTAAAGGGATAGTAGACAGGTGGTGTAATAATTACCGGATCACCCTCTTGTGTCAGGGCATTTACTATCCAGGATATGGCCGGAACTACACCTGGGGCAAACCTAATCCACTTCTTGTCGACCTTGTAGCCGTGGTACTTATACTCCCAATCTATAAAGGCTTTGGCATAGCCCCTATCTGGTAGGCTATAGCCAAATACACCTTCTTCGATATACTTGTAAAGGGCTTCCTTGACACAGGTAGGCACCTCAAAGTCCATATCTGCTACCCATAGGGGCAAGAGGTCCTTTTGACCAAATATATTTTTTAAATTGTCCCACTTTACAGAGTTTGTATTTTTTCTATCCCTATACTTAACCAGATTCATCAGCATACCTCCTTATATTTTATCTTATGGTCTTTTTATCTTTTATTATCTTATTCTTTTGATTGACTTTATAGTATTAATATCTTTATAGTCCTATTATCTTTATAGCCTTATTGTCTTTATAGTCCTATTATAATTATAGCATATGACCCTGGCTTTATCTAAGCCCATAATAAAAGACCCCTTATCGTATTTGAATAGGGGTCCTACTAATCAAGCTTGCACTAAATCCATTATATTAATTTTATAAATCTTGAACCTATCATCAGTAGCAAGAAGGCAACCATGACAAAGTCTGCCATATAGTCACTCTTACCCAAGAGGCTCTGCTTCATCTTGGTCCTATTGTCTCCTCCACGGTAGCACCTAGCCTCCATAGCCCAGGCCAATTCATCAGCCCTCCTAAAGGCAGATACGAATAGGGGTATCAGTAGGGGAACCATATTTTTGGCCCTTGATATTATATTCTTGCTCTCAAAGTCAGCCCCTCTAGACATTTGGGCCTTCATTATCTTGTCCGTTTCATCCAGCAAAGTAGGTATAAATCTCAAGGCTATAGTCATCATCATAGCCAGTTCATGGGCTGGGAAACCAAACTTCTTAAGTGGTGCACAGGCATTTTCTATACCATCAGTCAAGGATATAGGTGATGTAGTCAGGGTCAATATAGACGTACCTGCTACCAATAGCACTAGCCTAAAGGCCATAAAAATTGCCGTCCTAATACCATTTGCATATATCTTCATAAAGCCCAGGGCAAACAAGAGGTCTCCACCCTTGATAAAGAAGATGTTTATTACAAAGGTGAAGAGTATAATCCACCTAAGTGGCTTTATGCCCTTAGCTATATACTTGATAGGTATATTTGCCATCCTGGATACCACATATATCAATAAAAACATAAATGCATATGGATAAAACTGGTTGACTACAAATATTGCCACCATGAATAATAGGGTTCCCAATAATTTGGTCCTGGCATCTAGTGAATGTATGGGAGATTTTACAGGGTAAAACTGCCCAAGTGTTATATCTTTAAGCATTTGTAGACCCTCCCTTTTCCAATAGACATCTCTTTATCTCTGTTCTTACTTCTTCTATAGTTATTACATCCGTCCTTACATCGTAACCTGCTTCCTTTAGCTTGATGGCCAGTTCTAGGACCTGTGGTATGTTTAATCCCATACCCCTTAGCCTGTCTGCATTCTCCTTAAATACCTCCCTAGGTGACCCCATGATTTCAAGCCTACCCTTATTCATTACCATTAGGGTATTTACCAGCTTGGCCATGTCGTCCATACTGTGAGATGAAAGGATTACGGTCATATCGTTGTTGGCATGGAGATCCTTTATAAGTTCAAATATTTCATCCCTACCACCAGGATCTAGACCGGCTGTAGGCTCATCTAGGATTAATACCTCTGGATGCATAGCTATAACTCCTGCTATAGCCACCCTACGCTTTTGTCCACCCGATAGCTCGAATGGCGACTTTTCTGAGAAATGATCATAGTCTAGGCCTACATCTGCCATGGCCTTTCTGACCCTCCTGTCTACCTCTTCCTCATCTAGGCCTAGGTTTTGGGGGCCAAAGGCTATGTCCCTAGCTACAGTCTCTTCAAATAATTGGTATTCAGCGTACTGGAATACTATCCCAACCCTCTTTCTTATATCTGTAAGGTTCTGGTCCTTTTGGGTAATATCAAAACCGTTAATATATATTTTTCCACTGCTAGGCTTCATCAAGCCATTTAAATGTTGTATAAGGGTAGACTTACCTGAACCTGTGTGACCTATAAGGCCTACAAAGTCCCTGTCCTGTATTTCAAAACTGACATCATCCAGGGCCCTATGCTCAAAAGGCATACCCTCATCATAAATGTATGTTAAATTCTCTACCTTAATTGACATAGTTCACCCACCATTTCATCAACAGTCAGTATATTATCCCTGATATCTAGTCCATCCTCCTTTAATAGGTGGGCTAGTTCAGTCATATATGGCACATCCAGTCCAATCTCCTTTAACCTGGCCACATTGGAAAAGACCTCTCTAGGACTACCCTCCAAGGCCAATTTTCCCTTTTCCATTACTATTACCCTGTCAGCCTCTACAGCTTCCTCCATAAAATGGGTAATATGTAAGACTGTTATATTGTATTCCTTATTCAATCTCTTGATTGTGTTCATAACTTCCTGCCTGCCAGAAGGGTCTAGCATGGCAGTAGCCTCGTCAAAGATTATGCACTCCGGTCTCATAGCTATTATACCTGCTATGGCTACCCTCTGCTTTTGGCCCCCTGATAGGAGGTGGGGTTGCCTCTCCCTCAAATCGTACATATCTACATTTTTTAGGGCTTCATCTACCCTTAACCTGATTTCTTCTGAAGGTATACCCAGGTTTTCACAACCAAAGGCTACATCCTCTTCAACTATAGTCGCTACAATCTGGTTGTCAGGGTTTTGAAATACCATACCTGCAGTCTGCCTTATATCCCATAGGTATTTTTCGTCCTTGGTATTCATACCCTTTATATTTATATCTCCACTAGTTGGCACCAAGATGGCATTTAGGTTCTTGGACAGGGTTGACTTACCTGAGCCATTGTGACCTATAATGGCCACGAATTCCCCCTTCTTGATATCTAGATTAAAGTCATCTATGGCACGATAAGTGGTTTCATCACTTGTATATTCAAATATTAAGTTATCGACTTTTATTATATTTTCCATTCGTTCCTCCACAATACGCACACCTATCTAATCATTATATCACATATTAGGCCAATAATTACGCCCTATCTATATTTTCTATCAGTCAAATCATAATTTGTACCCTTAATTTAAAGTGCTTTGCCATCACCTGGTATCATTAAAATTAGTATACCCAGTATATATATGATTTTCGCCTAGTATTTGACAACTTATTATATCAAATATCCAAATTTTTTTCTATCTTTGGCGTTTAGATATTGGAATTTGTGGTAAAATATACTTGCTGTCTTACTAGGAGGTGAAGCAATGAAATCTAGTAAACAAATGTCTGAATCGGTGCGTATTGGAATATTCCTGTCACTAGCAGGTGGTTTTATGGATGCCTATTCCTATATATGCAGGGGCAAGGTCTTTGCCAATGCTCAAACGGGAAATATAGTCCTATTGGGCCAGAGCCTGGCTGAAGCCAATTTCCACAATGCACTTAAGTATATACTACCTATCATAACTTTTGCCCTGGGTGTCTACCTATGTCAAAAAATCCAGCTAGCCTATAAGAACGCCAAAAGGATCCATTGGCGTCAGATTGTCCTGGCTATAGAGATTTTGTTTGTGGTAGCCATCGGATTTTTATCCAACGAGTATGATAGTCCAGCAAATATGATGATATCTTTTGTCTGCGGTATACAGGTAATAGCCTTTAGCAAATTCCACGGCAATACCTATGCTACTACTATGTGCACTGGCAACCTGAAAAGTGCTACAACGCTTTTATGCAAGTACCATACTACAGGTGATAAGGACCTTCGCAGAAAAAGTTTCTACTACTTTTTTATAATATTAGTATTTTCATTTGGAGCTGCTATCGGTGCCCTAATGGCTGATCTTATTGGATTGGCATCAATATGGTTGGTAGCCCTACTTCTTTTAGTGGCATTTTTGATGATGTTCCAAAAAGAGGTTAGAGATATTTTTTGAGATTAAGGAGTTAATAAATGAGATCAACAAGTAAAAAGGTCGGCGTATCTATGATGATGCTGGCCACACTTTTATGGGGTTATATGGGGGTGTCTAGCAGGGTTCTCAACCAGATTAGCCTGCGTTCTGTAGACATATCTTTTATAAGAGCCCTATCTGCTGCAATTATGCTTACAATTTTTTTATTTTTCACAAATAGGTCTGCCTTTCGACTACCAGTCAAGGGCTTGATTTTTGCCTGTTTTTACGGGATTTTATGCTTTGCCATAGGTATGTCCTTCTATAGCCTATCTGTAGACAATATACCTATTAGCGTTGCAACTATCCTAATGTTTTCAAATCCAATTTGGGCAACCCTATTTGGAAAAATATTCTTTGGTGATACAATCAGTAGTAAAAAACTGGTTATTATGCTACTCTGTCTAATCGGCTGTATGTGTATTATAGATATATTTTCAGCCAGGGGAGCCCAGTTAAATATTATTGGTGTCCTTGCAGGAATCCTAAATGGCATGACTTTTTCCCTACAAATTGTCCTACCGAGATTTGTCGAACACAAGGTATCCAAGGACAGCCTCCTATTATATGGGTTTTGGGCTGCTACCATATGTCTAGCCTTTTTCGTAGATATAGGGGATATAGCTGGCAAGGTAGCCGGGTCTGACAGACCAGTGTTTTACGTTGCCAACCTCTTGATTATAGGTATCCTATGTACCTTTGTAGCCATATCGCTTTATGTCAAGTCTACAAAGTATATTGGAACTTCTCTACCAAGTATGATGTCAGCAATGGAACCAGTCTTTGCTAGTGTTATAGCCTTCTTTGTCTTCAGTGAAGTAATGAAGTCTATCCAGATCCTGGGAGCTATAATTATTATATCTTCAGTTATAGCCCTGGAGGTTGATATCAAGAAAATTTTAAGTGTCCGTGTACTGAGACATTCTGTATAAGCTAAGGGCCACCCTTTTTCACAGTATCGTGAGTTGGGTGGCCCTTATTAGTTGTTTATCTAGGCTTAAAGTTTAAAGTACTTTTCTAGGACCTTTATGACTATAGCAAATATTATAAAACCTATAACTACAGTAACAACAAAAGCAGGTAGGGTATGGGGAATAATACCCTTTCTGTTTAGGAAGGAGATAAGCACGAGCTCCAAAATACTAAATAGACCCAAAGTCAAAAAAGCATCCATTTTTCTACGCTCTAGAGCCTCTTTTTCTTCTGGACTCATCTGACCTTCATCATCTCCCACAAGTAGGGATTCCCCATTTTCAGATTCTAACTCGGATTCAAGCTTAAGGGCTTCCTTATCCAAGTGTTCTAGATTTTTATTTTCATTTTGTTCTTCTAAAGACATAGCTACCTCCATATTTATAATCGGGATATTTTTTATTTCTTTTTCTTTTTCAATTTTTATTAATCAAAAACCTAAAATTTATTTTCTTTTCCTAATTATCTTCTATTTTTATTACTTTTCTTATGCATTTTTTAATTTTTCTATATTTTTTATAGGTTATCCTGTGTTATAATAGTTGTATTATATTTACAGGAGGAATTTATGATAAAAAAAGAAGATGCAAAGAAACCAATCCTGTTTATTTCTTTTGTCCTAGAATACCTACTAGCATTTATACTTATAGTTTCTGTTTTTCTAGGCATATTTGATACTCTTAGGATCATTTTTACTACTTATATAATCAATTTTAGCAAACCTATAGACTATTCGCAATTAAATTATATTTTTGCCCAAATATTACTTTTAGTTATAGGTGTGGAGATAGCCATAATGCTTGCCCTACACAAGCACTCAGCCCTACTAGAAGTCCTTCTATACGGTATAGCTAGAAAGATGCTCCTTTTACCAAAGGACCACGGTATGGTAGATATTATTTTAGGTGTAGTATCAATAGGTCTTTTATTCCTAATCCAGAGATACTTGATTAGCAAAAAGAATGACATATCCTCTAATTTTAAAGATGATGACGATGAAGAAGACTAGCCAAAGACTAGTCTTCTTTTTATATCTATTTACCAACCATATTCTTAAAATCATCTAAGCTAAAGCTAGACCTTTTACCCCTGATTAGATTATTATTGGCTTCGGCCATTGAACTTGAATCGACCCTATGCATAGTCCTAACCTTCTGGTCGCTCGTCTCCATATTTTTTATATTGTATTGGGTTTCTCGCTCATAGGTATGTCTTGCATTTGAATTTCTATACCTCAAATACTTGATTATAAAGAATATAAATCCTAATAGGTAGAATACCCAAACATAGTCAGAATCCCTATTTGGATTCATGGATAGGAGAAAGGCTATTAATATACCAAATAGCTCAACTATAGCTGATATAAATATAAGTCTGCCCATATTTATAGGTACACTTCCCATAGTCTCCTTGGTTCTGGCATTTACTGCAACATAGTGGAGGATATTTTCACTACCCTTTTTCTCCATATAGGAGTATAGCCATACTGGTAGGTAGGCGGCAGTCCAGGACTGGCCACTTATATCAAATTTTTCCTGGTCCCACCTGACACCCCTGTCATATTTTTTTAAACTTGAGTTGGCTGAATACCTGGCTATATCAGACCCCTGTATCCTAGATATGTCATTTAGGTCTTCTACATTGGTATCCCTCTTCTCAGATGTGTAGCCTCTTAGGTAGTTTGAATTATACTTGACCACATTATCTGTATCAAAAGGCATTATGGAATTTATAATGTTGTTGGTCTTGCGCCTGTTAGATTGGTCTAGCTTGTCTGAGCTAGACTCTATAGTCAGGTCATCAATCTCTATATCAAAGCTCCTGGACACATTATATACATCTACATCATATACTACCTTCTTGTTGTCGTCAGACCCAATTGTATATTCACATATAGTCTCTTCACCAACGCCCCTTAGGTCCACATGGGCCTTCATGTCAACTATCATATAAGGCAAGTATACACCACTTATATTTTCAGTTGTAAATTCCTTCCTAAACCTAGGGTGGGCAAAAAACTTTCTCCTACCTACAAAGCCTGCTATTCTATCTCTTGCTTCTTCCTTAGTAACCTTAAATGGTAGGATTACATCCGGGACCGCCCCGTTGGCTATCTGGTTATTTATAGAAAGTGTGTTCCTACACCAATGGCACCTGGCCTGGGTAGACGAGGCTGTGTCTATAACTACTTCAGCTCCACATGACTGGCACTTTAAAGTTACTATATCCTGGCTATCTTCTTCAATTTTACTGGCCCCTGCCCCTATCTCTATCCCTTCTAGGTCTTGGGCCTTCCTATTTTCTACTAGGTCTGGTTCAAACTCAAACCTACAGAAGTTACACCTCAATTTGCCTGTCTTGGGATTTACACTTATATCTGTAGCACCACACTTGGGACACTTGTTTTGGCCATCATTACCGGCGATTGTATTCGCCTTATTTATACTTTCTCCCATGACTAAAACCCCACTATATGCCTAGTAAATCAAACCTTATTTTCTTAAATTCTTCTTCCGTTATTACACCTGCATCCAATAATTTTTTCATTTCTATCAACTTAGTAGTAGGATCTACTGGTGGCTGTTCTGCCTGCTGACTATTCACAGGCTGTTGGTTCATAGGTTGTTGGTTCATAGCCTGTTGATTTTGACTGAAGTTAGGCTGATATGAGTTAGGATTATTGGATTGACCCATAGCATTCATAGTATTCATGGCTGCATTCATGCCCATACCCATAAAGGCTATACCATCTCCTCCTCCATTTTCGCCAGCCGCCTGGATACCCCTGGCTACAGACTGTTTCATAAATGAATCTCCCCTGCTTCCTGCTAGGGCATCTGCTGCCTTAACATCCTTCATTAGTTGCTTAGTATCTTCATCATATTCTATTGATACAATTGCTGTCTTTACGATTTCTAGACCCCTTGTAGACTTCCACTGATAGCCTTCTTCTACAGCACTTGACAAAGACTGGGCAAAACCAATCTGGTCTGACTGGATCCTTGAAATACGGTTGCCCTTGCCAGGGTCATTTGTATATAATGAGAATGCTGCTGATAGGCTTGATACCACTTCATTAAACAACTGCTCAGAAGCGTCATTATCCATGTCTTGAAAATCAAATATATCCCCACCTGTAGTCAGGTATTTTACTGGAACAAAGTTCTTTACAAATAGGATAGGGTCTATAATTCTAAGACTATAAGTTCCCCTTGTAAGAGCCCCTACCTGCGTACCAAAGAAGGCATCATCCCAGTATATTTCAGACTGGGTACCAAACTTGTTGTTAGGTATTTCCTTAAGATTAACATAGAATACCAACTGGTTGGCTGCCGGTATGCCACCAAATTTAAACTTTTCCCAAGATGATTTAACCAGGGAATCTATAAATCCATCACCTGCAAATATAGACTTTGAGTTTATATCCTGATTGTTGTAAATATATCCACCTGGCTCAGTTATAATACCAGTAACAGCTCCCTCCTGGACAGTTATCAGGGCTGTCCCCTCAGGCACTATTATCTTGCTGCCATTAGATATTACATTTGCATTTCCCTTGTAATTTTCACCTCTACCCCTGTTAGTTCCCATAGAAATACCTGGAAATATTGCTGCTGTTGGGGATACTCCTGTCATAGGACCATAAAAATCTTGCCACTGGTCTGCCAAAGTTCCTCCTACTGCCCCCTTAATTGCTTGTATAAATCCCATATTAAACCTCCTTATTATTTCTATACTAAGTTTAGATTACTTTCATATTTATATATATATTATATCATATAGCTTTGAAAACTCTAACCCAAATATTATTTGAATATACAAAGTGGTCTTATATCATTATCAATTATAAATAAAAAAACCAGGGAAGTAATTTAGTAAGCTAAACTACAACCCTGGTATATTTATCTCTTAGACCTATACTAATTCGATGAATGCCATTTCAGCAGCATCGCCTCTTCTTGGTCCCTTCTTTATTATTCTTGTATATCCACCATTTCTTTCAGCATACTTTGGTGCTATATTTTCGAATAAGTCACTAACTACTGTTTCGTCTATTACATAAGCAAGAACCTGTCTTCTAGCGTGAAGATCTCCTCTCTTTGCAAGAGTTATCATCTTTTCAGCCATTCTTCTAGTTTCTTTTGCTCTAGTAACTGTAGTTTCTATTCTTCCCTCTCTTAGTAAACTAGTCACAAGGTTTCTTAACATTAAGTTTCTGTGAGCAGTTTCACGTCCTAATTTACGGTAAGTTGCCATCTATGTCCCTCCTTTACGTGATTTTTGAACAAATAAATTATTATTCTTCGTTAGGCTTTAACTTTAGGTCTAATTCATTAAGCTTCTGAATTACCTCTTCAAGAGATTTCTTACCTAAGTTTCTAACCTTCATCATATCTTCTTCAGACTTGTTTGATAGTTCTTCAACAGTGTTGATACCTGCCCTCTTCAAGCAGTTGTATGACCTAACTGACAAGTCTAACTCTTCTATAGTCATTTCAAGGACTTTTTCTTTCTTGTCCTCTTCTTTTTCTACCATTATTTCAACATTGCCTATATGCTCTGACAAGTCAATAAACAATTTTAAATGTTCTTCTAGTACTTTCGCAGCTAGAGACATTCCTTCCTGAGGATTAATACTTCCATTTGTCAAAACTTCAAGTGTCAGTTTATCGAAATCTGTCTTCTGTCCAACTCTAGTATTTTCAACATGGTAGCTCACCTTTTCAATCGGAGTATAGATTGAGTCTACAGGTAATGTACCAATCGGCATACTATCATTCTTGTTTTCTTCAGCAGATACATATCCCCTACCCTTGTTAACATGAATTTCCATATTCAACTTGGCATTTTCATCCAAAGTAGCTATATGAAGGTCTTTGCTAACAATTTCAACTTCTGGAGGACATATAATATCTGCTCCAGTCACCTCGCAAGGTCCTACTGCCTGAATCTTTAATACTTTAGATTCCTCACCATCGATTGTCGCTGATAGTTCTTTCAAGGAAAGAATCATCTCAGTTACATCTTCTTTTACACCAGGTACTGTTGAGAACTCATGAAGGACTCCATCAATTCTCACAGCATAAACTGCTACCCCTGGAAGAGATGATAAAAGTATTCTTCTAAGTGCATTACCTATAGTAATACCAAATCCTCTTTCCAATGGTTCAACAACAAATTTGCCATATCTATAATCTTCGCTCAACTCGACAATATCAACTTTTGGCTTTTCTATTTCTATCATGGATAAACCCCCTATACAAATATTGGTCCACTGAGGGTGAAATTAACCTCAATACTACACTCTTCTTCTCTTTGGTGGTCTGCAACCATTGTGTGGTATTGGAGTAACATCCTTAATCATTGTAACTTCAAGACCAGTTGCCTGTAAAGCCCTAATTGCTGCTTCTCTACCAGAACCAGGACCCTTAACAAATACTTCTACAGTCTTTAGACCATGTTCCATAGCTGCCTTCGCTGCAGTTTCTGCTGCCATCTGAGAAGCATATGGAGTAGCCTTTCTAGATCCCTTAAAACCTAACTGTCCTGAAGATGCCCAAGAAATTGCATTTCCGTGTACATCTGTCAATGTTACTATTGTATTATTAAAAGTAGACTGAATATGTGCATGTCCACGTTCTATATTCTTACGTTCTCTTCTTCTTACACGCTGAACTACTTTCTTGTTACCTTTTGCCATTTATACTTACCTCCTTCTCTACTTTATTTATTTCTTCTTACGAGATACAGTCTTTCTAGGACCCTTTCTAGTTCTAGCATTAGTCTTAGTCTTCTGTCCTCTTAGAGGTAAGCCCTTAGCATGTCTAATACCTCTGTAGCATTTAATATCTCTTAGTCTCTTGATGTTTAGAGCAATCTCTCTTCTCAAATCACCTTCAACTAGATGGTCTTCGTCTATTATTCTTCTAAGCTCGTTTACCTGGTCCTCAGATAGTTCCTTTATTCTTGTATCTGGGTTTATACCAGCTTTAGCTAATATTTCATTTGAAGTAGCTCTACCTATACCATATATATATGTCAAGCCAATTTCTGCTCTTTTTTCTCTAGGTAAGTCTACACCAGCTATTCTTGCCATATTCGCACCTCCTACATATTATTATGTATTTCCAAAACTTTGGTAATTCTTAGCCCTGCTTCTGCTTATGCTTAGGGTTTTCACAGATTACCATTACTTTTCCTTTTCTCTTTATAACCTTACACTTTTCGCATATAGGTTTAACAGATGGTCTAACCTTCATTATTTGTCCCTCCTCAGACTATAAATAGCCTACTTCTTACGCCAAGTAATTCTTCCTCTCGTAAGATCATAAGGGGAAAGCTCTATATTCACCTTATCTCCTTCGAGAATCCTTATGAAGTTCATTCTTAGCTTTCCTGATATGTGACATAAAACCTCATGTCCATTATCTAATTTAACTTTAAACATTGCGTTTGGTAGAGTTTCAGAAACTGTACCTTCTAATTCAATTACATCCTTTTTGGCCATTAACTAACCAAACCTCCATTTCACAAGTTAAGTTTATTTTAACTTATTTAACTCTGCTCTTATATAAGAATCTGTTATTTTATCTCCGTTTTGCAACAACATTTTTATTTCTTTGTTGATGTACTTTTCAACCTTTAAATGCTTGATTTTTTTAAGCTTTGGCTTGTCTAGCTTCCTGCTCTTTCCGTCCGAAATCAAAACGAAGGATTCATCTACTATCTTTACTATAAAGAAGTACCTCCCCTCGTCCCTTCCACAGGAAGCCTTGACTAATTGGCCTAAACTTAAGTTTTCTGATAGCATACAACACCCCTCCTTATCGGTTAGTGAAGTCCTATCTTATGCTCTTTCGGAACATTTGCTATAAAAGCTTGCAATGTTACTTCCATAGCAACCCTATCGTCTTCAAACAGGGCCAACAAACTTGTTTCCCGAATCCTTTTGCGATGGGTTATAAAATCATAATTCTCAAGAGCCAATTGGTTTTACTAAGCTAATGCAGCTTTTATATCTTCAAAAACCTTATCTATATCCTGATTGCCTTCTATATTAGCTATTACATTCTGTTTAGTATAGTAATCTACTAGAGGCTTTGTTTCAGATAAATAAACGTCTATTCTGTGAGAAACTGTCTCTTCATTGTCATCTGGTCTCTGAGTAAGATTAGTATGACAAGAATCACAAACGCCCTCTTCCTTACTTGGATTAAACTTAACATGGTAAGTTGCCCCACAAGTCTTACAGATTCTTCTTCCGCAAGCTCTTTCAACCAAAAGTTTAGGATCAACTTCTATGTTAATTACCTTGTCCAGGCTTATATTATTTTCGCTTAAATACTTGTCTAGGTATTCAGCCTGAAAGATGTTTCTTGGGAAACCGTCCAACATAAATCCATCCTTACAATCAGCTTCTGAAAGTCTTGATGCTACTAGTCCACAAGTTAATTCATCCGGAACTAACTTTCCTTCATTCATGTATTCCTGAGCCTTTTTACCAAGCTCTGTTCCTTCTTTTATATTCTTTCTAAATATATCTCCTGTTGATATATGAGGTATCTTGTAGCTGTCAACTATGTTAGCAGCCTGAGTACCCTTGCCAGCACCAGGAGGTCCAAGTAATATTATTTTCATATTTATCATCTCCAAAATTATTTTAGGAAACCTTGATAATTCTTCATTACAAGATTTGATTCTAACTGTCTCTTAAGCTCCAATGCAACACCAACGATGATCAATAGTGATGTACCACCAAAATTCATCGGTATCTGCATGTAGTGGGTCATTAATGCTGGTATCATAGCCATTAAGCCTAAGAAAGCTGCACCTACAATAGTTAACTTTGAAAGTATTCCACCTAGATAGTTCTCAGTTGGCTTTCCTGGTCTAATACCCGGAATAAAACCACCACTATTCTTCATATTTTTTGTGATATCTTCCGTATTGAAAGAAATTGTATTATAGAAGTATGAGAATAATACGATTAGTACTATTTCTATAATTCTATATGTCCAGAATCCCTTATCAGTTGACAGATTAAAGAATGCATTAACTGCTGCCTGCATCTTTGATCCACCCAATAACGCTATTGTCTGTGGTAGGGCTAATATTGAGCTAGCGAAGATTATTGGCATTACACCTGACTGGTTAACCTTCATTGGTATATGAGAAGATTCACCTCCGTACATCTTTCTTCCTACTACTCTCTTTGCATATTGAACTGGTATCTTTCTTGTCGACTCATTTATGAATGTTACACCTGTTATAGTAATTAGAACAACCACAATAAATATTGTTATTGCTGGCCACTTTAATAAACCAATGTTAACCCTCTGAGCTATAGCACCTATATCTATAGGTAGCCTTGATATGATACCTATGAAGATTAGGACTGAACTACCATTTCCTAAGCCCTTTTCAGTGATCCTATCACCCAACCACATTACCATCATACTGGCTGCTACTAAGGTAATGATAACAGTAAATATAAAGAAAGGATTGTTTACCTTCAAGGCACTCCTAACTATACCAAGTGTGATACCTACGGCCTGGATTATCGCAAGACCTAGTGTAGTCATTCTCGTATATTTGTTTATCTTCTTCTTACCTTCTTCACCAGACTTCTGTAGTTCTTTTAAACTCTCAAAGCCTGCTGTTAAAAGCTGTATAATGATTGATGCTGTAATGTAAGGACCAATTCCCAAAGCAAATATAGTGAAGTTACTGAAAGCACCTCCTGAGAACATGTTGTATAGTCCTAGTAGGGAGTTCTTTTCAACCATATTCTTAATTACAGATGTATTTATACCTGGGACTGGTATTGTTGTTCCCAGCCTAAATACAATTATCATAAAGAATGTAAATAGCAATTTCTTTCTGATATCTTTAATTGTTAAAGCCTGTTTAATTTTACTAATCAAATCTAATCACCCCGCTTACTCTCAAGTGACTAAACTTCTTCAACCTTACCGCCAGCTTTTTCAATTTTTTCTTTTGCTGATGCAGTAAACTTTGCAGCCTGAACTGTAAGGGCCTTGTCTAAAGCACCATTACCAAGTATCTTTAGTCCATCCTTTTCTATCTTAGAAATAGTTCCAGCCTTCTTTAACATTTCTGCGTTTATTACTGTTCCTGCTTCAAACTTATTTAATGTTTCAACATTAACTTCAGAATAAATCTTCTTGAATATGTTAGTGAAACCTCTCTTAGGTAATCTTCTAGCAAGTGGCATCTGTCCACCTTCGAATCCTACTCTAACTCCTCCGCCAGATCTTGACCACTGACCCTTCTGTCCACGACCAGATGTCTTACCCTGACCTGTTGCAGTACCTCTACCTAATCTTCTCTTAGCCTTTACAGCTCCTTTGGCAGGTTTTAACTCATGTAGCTTCATTCTGTTGCACCTCCTTCTCTTTGTGTATATATTATTCTGCTATCTCAGTTACTTCAACAAGGTGGCTTACCTTATTGATCATACCTCTTATCTGAGCGTTATCTTCCTTTACTACCACTGATTCTCTCTTCTTTAGTCCAAGAGCTTCAACGTTCTTTCTCTGATTAGGAGTAGTTCCTATAACGCTTCTAACTAACTTTATCTGTATTTTAGACATTTGAACCTCCTATTATTATCCTAGTAGATCTTCTACCTTCTTGCCTCTCAATCTTGCAATTGATTCAGCTGTCTTTATATCCTTTAATCCGGCCATAGTTGCGTTAACCATGTTTCTTGGATTGTTTGAACCAGTTGACTTAGCTCTAACGTCGCTAATTCCTGCTAATTCTAGTACGGCTCTTACAGGCCCACCTGCTAGGACTCCTGTACCTTCCTGAGCTGGCATTATAAGTATCTTACCTGCACCGAAGTGTCCTACAACCTCATGAGGTATAGTAGTTCCTACTCTAGGTACTGTTATAAGATTCTTCTTAGCATCATCAACTGCCTTTCTGATAGCATCTGGAACTTCCATAGCCTTACCAGTTCCGATACCAACATGACCATTGCTATCTCCAACTACTACTAAGGCAGCAAATCTAAAGTTTCTACCACCCTTTACAACCTTAGCAACACGTCTAATTTCTATAACTCTCTCTTCTAAATCGAATTGAGATGCATCAATAGGTTTACTATGTAGCATATTATTCCTCCTTCAATTAATTAGAACTTAAGACCAGCTTCTCTTGCACCTTCAGCTAGTTCTAAAACTCTACCGTGATATATATAACCACCTCTATCGAACACAACTTCTGTTATGCCCTTTTCAGCAGCCTTCTTTGCTACTAATTCTCCAACTTTCTTAGCAGCTTCTTTGTTTCCTGTGTATGAAACAGCACTCTTAACAGCTTCATCAAGTGATGATGCAGATACTAGTGTTACTCTGTTTACGTCATCTATAATCTGAGCATAAATATTCTTAGAACTTCTGAATACACTTAGTCTTGGTCTTTCAGCTGTTCCTGTTACTTTTTTTCTAACTCTCTTATGTCTAGCAACTCTGTTTGCATTCTTATCTATCTTTTTGAACAAAGTACTCACTCCTTTCGCTAATTATTATTTCTTACCAGTTTTACCTTCCTTACGGATAATAACTTCATCAACATACTTGATACCCTTACCCTTGTATGGTTCTGGCTTTCTCCAGGCTCTGATAACAGATGCGTAGTTACCTACCTGCTGCTTGTCGATACCCTTTACGATTATTTCAAACTGGTTAGGCACTTCTGTAGTGATACCTTCTGGATCGTCCATCTCAACTGGATGAGAGAATCCTATGTTCATTACCAACTTCTTGCCCTGCTTTGCAGCTCTGTAACCTACACCCTTTATTTCTAGCTTCTTTTCGAATCCTTCAGAAACACCTACTACCATATTGTTTATAAGTGTTCTAGTAAGACCGTGAAGACTCTTGTGCTTCTTGTTTTCAGTTGGTCTTTCAACTACTATAGTGCTATCTTCCTTCTTTATTATCATTTCATTATTGAACTTATTTGTCAATGTTCCCTTAGGACCTTTAACAGTCACTGTGTTGTCTTCACCTAGAGTGACTTCAACACCTGCTGGGATCATGATTGGCTTAAGACCTATTCTTGACATTATTACACCTCCTTACATTATGAAATCTTACCAAACGTAGCAGATTACTTCTCCACCAACGTTGTTATTTCTTGCCTGCTTATCAGTTAATATACCGTGTGATGTTGATATCATTGCGATACCTAATCCATTTAATACCTTTGGTACATCTTCGGCAGCTGCATATATTCTCATACCTGGCTTAGAGATTCTCTTTAGTCCAGAGATTACTCTTTCACCATTCTGTCCGTACTTTAGCTGCATTCTTATTATTCCTTGCTTTCCATCTTCTATTACATCATAGCCTCTGATGAATCCTTCTTCAAGAAGTATTCTAGCTATTTCTTTCTTTATGTTAGAAGCAGGAACATCAACAGTGTCATGCTTAACAGTGTTTGCATTTCTTACTCTTGTAAGCATATCTGCGATTGGATCTGTCATTGTCATAATAAAATCCTCCTTCCGAATTATCTATATCTTACCAACTTGATTTTCTTACACCAGGTATTTCACCCTTATATGCTAATTCTCTAAAACAGATACGGCAAATACCGAAATCCTTTAGAACTGAATGTGGTCTACCACAAATTGAGCATCTAGTGTATTCTCTTGTTTTATATTTCTGCTTTCTTTGCTGCTTTACTTTCATTGCTTTTCTAGCCACGTGAATTCCTCCTTTTTATCTACTTAGAAAATGGCATTCCTAATAACTTTATTAGTTCACGAGCCTCTTCGTCAGTCTTTGCAGTTGTAACGAAGATTATGTCCATACCTCTTACCTTATCTACCTTATCGTATTCGATTTCAGGGAAAATAAGCTGTTCCTTGATACCTAGTGCATAGTTACCTCTTCCGTCAAATGAATTAGCACTAACACCTCTAAAGTCTCTAACTCTTGGTAGAGATACAGAAACTAACTTATCCATAAAATAGTACATCTTGTCACTTCTAAGAGTAACCTTTGTACCTATTGGCATACCTTCTCTCAGCTTGAAGTTCGCTACTGACTTTCTAGCTCTTGTTATAACTGGCTTCTGTCCAGTTATCATTTCTAATTCTTCTACAGCCTTTTCTAAAGCCTTTGAATTATCCTTTGAATCACCAACACCCATGTTGATAACTATCTTATCAAGTCTTGGTATCTCCATTATATTTTTATATCCAAATTTCTCCATTAATGCTGGAGCAACTTCCTTTTTATACTTTTCTTCTAATCTTGAAGCCATTGTGTTCCCTCCTTTCGGTTATATTTCTTATAATTCTTTACCGCTCTTAGCAGATACTCTAACTTTCTTTCCGTCTTTTACTTCGTATCTTACTCTTACACCCTTTCCAGTTTCTGGATCAAATGGCATTACATTTGATATATGTATTGGAGCTTCCTTAGTTGTTATTCCACCCTGTGGGTTAGTAGCAGATGGCTTGTTGTGCTTAGTTACTATGTTTATACCTTCAACAAGAACCTTGTCATTCTTTGCATCAACATTTAGAACTAGTCCCTTTTTGCCCTTGTCCTTACCTGCTATAACTACAACAGTGTCGCCTTTCTTTACACGCATCATTGATCTATTGCACCTCCTCTAATTATAGTACTTCTGGAGCTAGAGATACTATCTTCATGAAGTCGTTGTCTCTTAACTCTCTCGCAACAGGTCCAAATATACGAGTACCTACTGGTGTCTTATCGTCCTTTATAATAACTGCAGCATTTTCATCAAATGAAATATAGCTACCATCGTTACGTCTCATTCCCTGCTTGCTTCTAACTACAACAGCTCTTACTACTTTACCTTTTTTTACAACTCCGCCTGGTGTTGCACTTTTTACTGTTGCAACTATTACGTCACCTACATTGGCGTACTTTCTCTTACTTCCGCCAAGAACACGTATGCATAAAAGTTCTCTAGCACCTGAGTTATCAGCTACTTTTAAACGTGTTTCCTGCTGTATCATCGCAATTCCTCCTTCTATGTAAACTATTTTACCTTTTCTATTATCTCGACTACTCTGAATCTCTTGTCCTTAGATAAAGGTCTAGTTTCCATTATTCTAACTCTATCTCCTATGTTACACATATTCATTTCATCATGAGCCTTGTATTTCTTAGTTCTCTTAACACGCTTGTTATAAAGTGGATGTTTTACGAAATCTTCGCAAGCAACTACAACAGTCTTTTCCATCTTATCACTAACAACACGGCCAATTCTAACTTTTCTTCTGTTTCTTTCCATGTCTATCAAAAGCCTCCTTCTTCCAATATTAAGCTCTAGCTTCGTTTAACTTTCTTTCTGCAAGAACAGTCTTTACTTTTGCTATGTCTCTCTTTACAGTCTTTATTATAGCTGTATTCTGTAACTGACCAGTAGCTAATTGGAATCTTAAGCTAAATAATTC
>OHAU01000278.1_pt1 | contig 75270 bp, 80 predicted proteins | sample 1577181 | NCBI WGS metagenome assembly OHAU01 (sample SAMEA3541472, study PRJEB24748) | human gut metagenome | biome: human gut; feature: human-associated habitat; material: faeces | place: China | collected 2012
AGGTTTTGATTCCATCGCCAAGAGTTTCCTTTATTTGGGCCCTCTTCTTTTCGGGAATAACAGGGAGATTAATTTCAAATTCTTTGTCCCCACAAGTAATATTTTTTCCGTCAGCAGTGTATTTTGAAATGTAAATATCAATGGCCCTTGCCTCGTGAAACCTCTCATCCAAGATAAAGGGATCTAAGAAGTAACGAGTGAAGGGTGCAATATTAACGGCCTGCTGAAAATAAAATTCACGACCATTAAAGAGGTATGACCTTTCAATGGACTTGAACTTAACAGCAAATTCAATGTTAGTGACAAAAGAGTCTTGGGCATTTAACACGTCAATTGCTAGGGCGAAGTCACCAGATGTTAGCTCTGCATTTGCTATTTGAATTTTTTCACTTGTATTAAAGCTAAGCTTTGTGGGTAGGGTTCTAAAAAAACTCATAAAGACTCCTTTCAATTTATCAAATAAATTATATTATATTTAAAAAACTTTTACAATAAGCCGCCTATTTACTAAAATTCTCCCATGTCCTATAATTTAATTAGAATACGAATTAACATAATAAAGAGAATTTTTATATAAATGGAGGTAAAAATGAAAGTTTTAATGGGTCAGGGCTTAGCGAGAAAATACGGAGAGAGAATAGAAAAACTAGGCTACCAAGTTATAGGCTACGATGAAAAAAATCCCAACGAAAAGTCTGACTACGGCGAAGATATTTTAATTGGCGCCATAGACTTGAAAAAGATAAACTACAAGGACCACAAAAATTTAAAATATATATTTTTAACCTCAGTTGGCATAGACTTCCTTGACCTAGACTACATCAAGAAAAAAGAAATAACCCTGTCCAACAACAACGGAGCCTACGACGACCCCATAGCAGAGTGGATAGTCTACGGACTCCTACAAATAAATAAAGACGACAGAAGAAACATAGAAAATCAAAAAGAAAAACTTTGGAAGAAGAGGTCCTTCGCCTACAACCTCTATGGAAAGAAAGCCCTCTTTATGGGGACAGGAACCATAGCAGTAGCAGGAGCAAAAAGACTCAAGGGCTTCGAAATGGAATTAAACGGATTCAACACAAGTGGCAGGAAGGTTGAACCCTTTGACAACGTCTATTCACTAGAAGAACTTGACAGGATTTTGCCAGAGATGGACTACCTAATCATGTGTCTTCCTGAAACAGAAAAAACCCACCACATTCTAAATGCAGATAGATTTAAAAGATTAAAAGATGGAATGGTAGTAGTAAACATTTCAAGAGGATCAACAATAGATGAGGCAGCCCTAGTTGATGCAATAAAATCAGGTAAGGTAAGAGGGGCAGCCCTAGACGTCTTCGAAGAAGAACCCCTAAGCAAAGACTCAGAACTTTGGGAGTTAGAAAATGTCTACCTCTATCCACACATATCCTTCGCCTGCGAAGACTTGGGAGCAAGACAATTTGCCACAGCCTACCAAAACCTCAAAGCCTTGAAGAATGCCGGCGACTTTAAAAATATAGTAGACTTCGACAAGGGTTACTAAAAATTGTTTTAAATTAAAAATTTTTGAGGTGGTTTATGTTAGATAAATTGTACGCACATATTGATAGGGACAAGAGAGAAAAAAAACAAACTCTTTACACTCATCTTTTAAAAACTGGACTTGAAGCAAAGAAAATTGGCGAAAAAGTTGATATGGGAAATATTACTTTTCTAACGGGACTTCTTCATGACATAGGCAAGGCCAGCCTTGACTTTCAAGATAAAATCGCAAAAAATTCAAACAAAAAAGTAGACCACTCAAGCCTTGGTGGTCTATTTGTCGTGAAAATTTATGATGCAGTTTTCGAAGAAATCTATGATAGCAAAGACCAATCTATCTTAGACTTGAGAAGTGTCTTAGAAAAAGATAAATTGACAGTCTTGGACTTAAGTGACTATATAAATATTTTGATTTATACAATTATGTCCCACCATGGACAATACGACATGGTGAGGAAGAATGAAGACATGGCCTATGTCTTGACGAGTCTTGATAGGATAAAGAAAATTGAAAAGTCCCCTTATAGGTTTGGCGAAAGTTTGCAAGAAAGCCTTGATATTGATGACTTCTATAAAGAAGTTGAAAAATTTTATGAATCAAAAGGAATTTATATAAAAGATATTTTTTGTAAGGGATTTTTAGAATATCTTGAAATAATAAAAAAATTAAAGAATTCTGCCAAAGAGTACTCAAAGAATAAAGAGTATGAGGCTCTGTGCTTATACAAATCGCTTCTTATTAGGCTCTTGGTTTCTATTTTAAAATCTGCAGACATTAAGGACACCATAAATGCTTATGAGAATATAATTGTTGACGAAGACCTGGAAAGCTTAAGGCAAGTAGAAAAAAGATTTGAAGAAAACATTAATAAAAAATACGCATCTTTTGGAGAGCCTGAAGGGAAGTTGAATGTTTTGAGGAGAGAAATCTCTGAAGATATTCTAAAAAGATCTAAAGAAGATGGACTTGGAATTTATAAACTAGACCTTCCAACAGGGGCGGGCAAGACTCTCTTGTCCCTTCGCTATGGAATAAATCAAATGAACTATCAAGGCAAGGATAGGTTCTTTTATGTCACATCTTTTCTTTCAGTCCTTGAACAAAATGCCTCTGAGATGAGGGAAATTTTAAACGATGATGACTTTATCTTGGAACACCATTCCAATGTTGTTGACGATAAAGATGAAATTGAAAATGATGACAGAGATGATGAACTAGATGTAGTGAAGAAGAAGTTTCTTCTCGATGATTGGACTTCGCCAGTAGTTTTGACAACCATGGTCCAATTTTATAATTCTATATTTAAGGGTAAGTCAGCTAATCTGACAAGGTTTAAGTCCCTTATCAATTCTGTAATTATTTTGGACGAGTGGCAGTCGATCCCTACAGAATTTTTATATATGACTAACTTGGCCCTTAACTTTATGAAAATAGTGATGAAAACAACTCTTGTTTTATCAACCGCAACTCAGCCTACAAATGCATCTATATCTCTTGACCACAAACTATTTTATGGAAATTTAGATGGAGAAAATGAGGACATTATAGAAAATAAAAATTATGATTTCTCAGCCTTTGAGAGGGTCAAGTTAAAAATTTATGGAGACATAAATAAGATGTATGGAATTGAAGACATAAGGGACCTAGTCTTGGAAAACTTGGACAAGTCTAATTTAATTATTTTAAACACAAAAAAACTTGTGAGAAAGTTATATGACTTGCTTGAAAATAATTATGAAGTTAAGGACCTATATTATCTAACAACTAATTTGACTGCTAGCGATAGGTTAAAAAAGATTGGAGAAATAAAAAAGAGGCTACTAGAGGGAGATAAAATTTGTGTAGTCTCAACTCAACTTATTGAAGCAGGAGTGGATGTGGACTTTGACCTTGTCATAAGGTCACTCTCTGGTATGGACTCAGTAGTTCAAGCCATGGGAAGGTGCAATAGAGAAGGCCACAGACAGTCTGCCTTCACCTACCTCATAAACCTAGATAAAAACGAAGAAAAAACTTCTATGTTAAAGGGTGTTGATGAAAGAAAGACTGCCTGCAAAGCCGCTCTCAATAAGTCCACAGATAACCTAGATATAAAGAAGTTGACTGAAGAATATTTTGAAAAATTATATGCAAACTTAAAAGGAGATCAATACTCTGACGTCTTAAAATTATTGGCTGAGAATAAAAGAGTCGCTGGTGATTTTCAAAAATTAAACAAGGTAAAAAAAGACCTAAAAGAAGTAGCTGGTTACTTATATGATGAAAAGAGACAAATTTACTTTGATTTATTCCAATCTTTTAAGGAAGCCTACAAAGAATTTGAATTGATTGAAGATAATAAGGGCACTGCCATTGTTTATTACGAGGAAACTGAAGAGGATTTGAATAAGTTGATGGACCTAGCAAAGGAATTAAATGGACCAGATTATGTAAAAATTTTGAGAGAGTTAAAGAAAATAGTAAAAAAACTTTCAAGGCACACTGTAGCTCTCAATAAAAAGGATTTGGATTCTTGTGACAATATTTTAGATGAAAAAATTTATATTCTTCCTAATATTTATTACAATGACAATTTTGGAGTAAGTTTCGACGAGTTTGGATTATCGATGCATTAAAAAGAAAAAAGACCCTCATTAATAATAGGGTCTGTCTTCAATATAAATATCTTTCAATCCACAGCTTTCACTGATGGAATAATTATATCAAAAAATTATAAAAAATAAAATCAAATATATGCTTGACAAAAATATAGATTAAATATTAATATAAAGACATAGAAAGATGATATCGTTTTCGCAAAATTAAAATCAAAGGAGGTGTTATTTATGAATAAGTCAAAATACTTTTACGCAAAAGTATATGGTGATAGGGCATTGTTTACTTCACCAGAAAGTAAGTCAGGGGGAGAAAAGGTGTCTTATGAGGTTCCAACACTAGCCTCACTCCAAGGGATAATTGATGCAAATTATTTTAAACCCACAATTACAAATGTAATTGACGAAGTTAGGATCATGAATAAAATCGAATCCTACACTCAAGGCATGAGACTTCTCTTAAGAGACTATAGTGCTGATTTATCTGCATATACCTATCTTAGTGATCCCTGCTACTATGTAAAATTTCACTTTGAGTGGAATGAAGATAGAGTCGACCTAAAGAATGACAGAAACTTTTTGAAGCACGAGGCCATAACAGAAAGATCTCTAAAAAGAGGAGGAAGAAGACCAATCTTCTTAGGGGTTTCTGAGTGCCAAGGCTTCATCGAATACTTGACAGAAGAAGAGTATGAAAATGACAAAGGATATTACGATGATACTAATTTAGGTTTTGGATTGATGTTAGTTGGACTAATTTATCCAAAGAAGTCTGGCGAGATGTTAAGGTCAGCCTATGGGCCAATAAATATGAAAAATGGAAGAATTATTTTTCCAAGGCCTGAAGACTGTCCAATAATAAATGAAGTTTCAAATTATTCCTTTAAAGAACCTGGACTCACAAAGACAGTAGACCAAGAATTAGAAGACTATTAATGGAGGTGATACATTGAGTTTTTTAACTGCCTTATACAATTCATATAACTTTGGACTTGAAAATAATTTAATTGGAGATCTAAATGATAAGTCTAATTTAATATTACCAATTTATCACAACTCTATGAAGTCCAATGGTAAGAATATTGTAGAAATTTTAATAAATAAGAGAAGTGAATTAGTTGATGCAAATTTTTTGGATGATGGTGACCTTGTAATCTTTCCAGTAACAGAAGATTCTGTTGCAAGGTCTAGTGGCATTGCACCTCATCCCCTCTTCGACAACTTTGATTATGTAATCCAAGACGATACAAAGAAGTCTCTCGCCTACATTAATCAACAGGAATCCTGGCTTAATTCCGACAAAGATGACTTTGTAGAAATTATTCACGACTATATAACAAAAGAAAAAGTTTTTGAAGATATTCTTTCAAAACTTTATAAAGATTATAAAATCACAAAAAATAAACTTGTTGAATATGTAGATAATTCTGAAAAAAAACCGAAGACTGTGACTGTAGATTTTTCGAAAGTATTTTTAACTTTTGCAGTAGAAAACTATGATGGTAAGAAAAACCTAAGCCTATCAGAAAATAAAAACTTGCAAGAAAAATTTATAAGATACACAGAAGAAAGTTTTGCAAGAGACAAGGACTCTGAAAAAATAATTTGTAACATATCAGGTAAAGAAGACTTCTTGTGTCTAAAGCACAAACCTCTCATTGGTTCTGCAAGACTTATATCTCAAATAACTGCAAACAATGAAAACTTCCTTGGTAGGTTTGATAAGCCTGACGAAACTATAAAGATTGGAAAGGACTCAAGCCAGAAAATTATACAAATGGCTAAGGCCCTCTTAAGTGGCGATAATACTTCTAGATGGCTTGGAGAATTTACTTATGTCTTGAGTTGGTTTTCTGATGACATTCAAAACAAAACGGAGATGGATGTAACTAAAAAGCTAGAGGAAAGTATCGAAGAGTCAAATAAAGCTAGCTCCCAAAATCGTCAATTATTTATGCTGTCAGAAGATGATTTAAAAGAAATAAGTAAAGAAACTTCCATGACTATAGGGGATAAAACATCTGAAGATATTGTTAGATCTTTTACCAGTGGTAGGATAAGATTTAACGAAGACTCTAAGTACTACATTGCAATAATAGACAAAGTAAGCAATGGTAGGGTTGCCCTTAAATATTTTAAGGAAATGGATTCCTCAATACTCAAGGAGAACTTGGTTAAGTGGCAAGGTAAATACAATTGGCCTAGATATACTAAAGAAATAGGGAAACACCTATACACACCAAGTCCATTTGCTCTAATTCAAACAGCCTATGGAGTTGAAAGAGAAAAAGGCTTAGAAGTATCGAAGAAGAGTTTCTCCACGGATCAATATAAGAACATCATTATGGCCATAGTTGAAGGTAGAGACATGCCTCAAAATATAATTAGAGCCATGGAATTAAATATAAGAAATAGATTAAGCTACGATAAATCATGGCAACAAGTTAAGTTGTGTGCCTTGGCAATCCTAAAAGATAAGGAGGGAATTAAGAGTAATATGTTGGATAGAAAAGAAACAGACAGGTCTTACTTATTTGGTAGGTTATTAGCTATTTACGAAAGATTAGAAAAGTTGACCTACGATATGGACAACGAGAGAGTTACAAATGCAGAAAAACTTTGGACTAGCTATGTCAACAAGCCAGTGACTATGAATTTGAGACTTAGAAATTTAATTAGACCTTATGAAGATAAACTACTTAATAATGAATCTAAGAGAGGAATATATTTCAAGATAAAAAGAGATATAGGAGAAGTTACTAACTTAATTAGTGAAAACTACGATTATAAATTAAAAGAAACTAATAGGCCATTGGGATCAGGTTTTATATTTGGTTATGAAGCTCAAATGGCAGATTTATTTACTAAAAAAGAAGATAAAGAAAACTTAGAAAGTGAGGAAAAAAATGATTAACAATAAGGTGGATTTTATTTTTACAATTGAAGTTTCTGGAGCCAACCCAAATGGAGATCCTTTAACAGGTAATATGCCAAGAATTGATAACAGGGGTTTTGGAGAGATCTCTGATGTTTGCTTAAAGAGAAAAATAAGAAATAGGATGCAAGACATGGGACATGATATCTTCGTAAAATCACTTGATAGGAGTGATGATGGTTTTAGGTCTCTTCAAAAGAGATTTGAAGATGTATTTAACAAAGAATCTGACGAAGAAGTTGAAAAAATGGCAAATGAAAAGTGGTTAGATATAAGGTCCTTTGGTCAAGTATTCACTTACCAAAAAAGAGCTCTAGGAATAAGGGGACCAGTTTCTATATCCATTGCAAAATCTATTGAGCCAATAGAAATAACAACAATGCAAATAACAAAATCTATAAGCGGTATGGAACCGGCAGCTGGAAAAACAAGATCTGCAGATACAATGGGAACAAAACACTTTGTGGACCATGGAGTTTATGTAGTTAATGGCAGTATAAATTCTTACTTTGCAGAAAAAACTGGCTTTGACCAAGAAGACGTTGAAACTATAAAAGAGTGTATAAAAACTCTATTTTTAAATGACGTATCATCAGCAAGACCAGATGGATCCATGGAAGTTAAAGACATCTTTTGGTTCAATCACTCATCAAAGGTTGGCGATGTGTCAAGTGGAAAGATTAAGGACCTACTAGAATACGACCTACCTAACGCAGAGGACTTAAAAGTAAAATATGAAGATTACAATATTAGACTAGACCAAGAAAAATTAAAAGAATATGAAGAAAAGGGTTTGAGAGTAGAACACATTCAAGGAATATAAAATGTATGTTGAAGATGACTATTTAATGTTAAATGGAATACAACATTTTTTATTTTGCAAGAGGCAGTGGGCCCTTATCCATATTGAAAATATTTGGACGGAAAACTCCTTTACAGCAGAAGGTCAAGTCATCCATACGAAAGTAGACCAACCCTTCATAAAAGAAAAGAGAAAAGACATAATAATATCAAGAGCCATGTCAGTGAGTTCCAAATCTTTGGGACTCTCTGGCAGGTTAGATGTAATTGAATTTCACAAGTCAGATGAAGGAGTAGAATTAAAAAACAGAAAGGGTAAGTGGCTACCTGTAATCGTAGAATATAAAAGAGGAAAGAAGAAAAAATACAACTACGACAATGCCCAGCTTATGGCACAGGCAATTTGTATAGAAGAAAACTTTAACATCAAATTAGACTACGGTTATCTTTATTACAATGAAACAGACACAAGAGAAAAAGTTGAGTTTACAGATGAGCTTAGAGAACTGACGATAAAAGCAGCCCAAGAAATGCACTATTATTACAAGAATAAAATTATACCAAAAGCAGAAAATTATAAAAATTGTAGGATGTGTTCCTTGTATGAAGAGTGCAAGCCTAGGTTAACAAAAAAGATAAAAAATGTTGGGAACTATATCTATGGGGCAGAATTATGAAAAAATTACTGAACACCTTATATGTAACAAATCCTAATTATTATTTGAGAAAAGAAGGGAGAAATATTTCCATAACAGAGGATTCAAATAGAATCACAAGATACCCTATCCACATATTAAAGCAAATAGTTTGCTTCAATTACATGGGTGTCAGCCCAGACCTTATGAAGATGTGCATGGAAGAAAATGTAGCAATAACATTTTTTACACCCTACGGAAAATATTGTGGAAGAGTAATAGGAGCATCTTATGGAAATATTTATACGAGAAAGAAACAATACAAAATGCAAGACTCAGAAGAGTCTTTAGATTTTGTAAAAAATATAATTTATGCTAAGGCCTACAACTCCAGGAAGGTTTTAATAAGAGGGAAGTTAGACAATAAGGACAAGGTAGATGTTAAAAGGTTAGAAGAAGTAATAGAAGCAATAAAACTTTTAATGTTAGAAATAAAAAATTGTGAAAACAAAGATAGTGTAAGAGGTATTGAAGGAATAATAGCAAAAGGCTACTTCTCTGTATTAGATGAATTAATAATAAAACAAAGAGAAGACTTTTTCTTTATAGATAGGAGTAAAAGGCCACCCATGGATAGGTTTAATGCCCTTATATCCTTTCTCTATTCCCTACTTACCAATAATATAGCTGCAGCCCTTGAAGGAGTGGGGATAGACTCTTATGCAGGATTTTTTCACACAGATAGGCCAGGTAGAGTTAGTATGGCTCTAGACATAATAGAAGAGATGAGAGCCTTTCTAGTTGATAAGTTTACACTTTCAATGATAAACTTAAATAGAATAAACAAGAACCATTTTGAAGTAAAAGAAAATGGAGCCACACTCCTAAATGAAAAGGGAAGACAGGTAGTTTTAGAAAACTGGAACAAGAGAGAACAAGAAGAAATCTACCATCCATTTTTAGAAGAGAACATTAAAATTGGACTGCTTCCTCACGTGCAAGCTCTCTTATTGAACTCTTACCTCAGAGGAGACATAGAGGCCTACCCACCCTTTATGATAGGAGGCTGAAATGCAAGTGTTAATTACTTACGATGTAGAAACAGTAACACCAGCTGGCAAAAAAAGATTAAGGCAGGTAGCAAAAGTCTGTCTTGATTATGGACAAAGGGTACAAAACTCAGTGTTTGAATTAAATATTTATCCAGCAGACATGGTAGAAATAAAGAGTAAATTAGAAAAATTAATTGATCCCAAAAAAGATTCCATAAGGATTTATAACCTAGGGAAAAATTGGGAGAGGCGAGTTGAAAGTCTGGGAAGAGACGATACTTATAACCCAGAAAAAGACCTGTTGATATTATAAGACTCATGAGATTTAGACCTGGACATAAAAAGCCCAGACCTAACTCATAAAAAATGAGGAAAAAAAGAGACAAAACTCTTTAAAAAATGATTAGCTGTATTTTTTAGTAGGAGATAATGGCTAAAAAATACAGTCGCACTCCCCGTGAGTGCGTGGATTGAAATCAATGTCCTATAAGGAAATTGGAGAACTTGCGGCGTCGCACTCCCCGTGAGTGCGTGGATTGAAATGGGTCTGAGATAGCGTTCATAATTTCCCTTTGATACGTCGCACTCCCCGTGAGTGCGTGGATTGAAATGTAATTGTACTACTTCCATTTACTACTCCTTTCTGTCGCACTCCCCGTGAGTGCGTGGATTGAAATAGTAGTGTTAGGTATTCTGCGTAGCTGATTGGTAGTCGCACTCCCCGTGAGTGCGTGGATTGAAATAAAAGATCCATAAGATCAACCCCGTCTGTACTTAGGTCGCACTCCCCGTGAGTGCGTGGATTGAAATGTTGCAGCTAACGTCAACGCTGACAACAAGAAAATGTCGCACTCCCCGTGAGTGCGTGGATTGAAATATGAAATATTATGGCTTAGAAGATTTAAACAATGAGTCGCACTCCCCGTGAGTGCGTGGATTGAAATCAGGATAACCCTCTGAAAGTCCTCAAAAACTATTGGTCGCACTCCCCGTGAGTGCGTGGATTGAAATAAACCAAAATGGAATGTTTTTAGAAGTTGAAGATGTCGCACTCCCCGTGAGTGCGTGGATTGAAATACATCGGAAATCGCAAAAAGAGTTGATGAGGAAGTCAGTCGCACTCCCCGTGAGTGCGTGGATTGAAATCTCTGCATCATTGTCATTGTCTGCGTATGAGTAGTCGTCGCACTCCCCGTGAGTGCGTGGATTGAAATATTTCCTCCGCCTCTTGCATCTACTGCTATGGTTGTCGCACTCCCCGTGAGTGCGTGGATTGAAATACAACTACCGCAGTAGGTTGAGCATCTACCTCTTTGTCGCACTCCCCGTGAGTGCGTGGATTGAAATCTTTAAACCATAAGCTTAAAGAACACTACTAGAACAAGTCGCACTCCCCGTGAGTGCGTGGATTGAAATATTTTCTGATTCCTGCGAAGTTGCTGAGAACTCAGTCGCACTCCCCGTGAGTGCGTGGATTGAAATTTGTAGTCCCTGATGTCAAATAGTGTTAGTTCTTGTCGCACTCCCCGTGAGTGCGTGGATTGAAATAGATGGAAGTCAATTACAAAAGTATTGCCACGAAGTCGCACTCCCCGTGAGTGCGTGGATTGAAATAGCACGACTAGTGTACCACTTACCAGGTTCAGCCGGGTCGCACTCCCCGTGAGTGCGTGGATTGAAATATTTACACAATCTTACACGATTTAAGTCCTCTACAGTCGCACTCCCCGTGAGTGCGTGGATTGAAATTTTTATGATTTTTTTCAAATGAGATTAATATTTTGTCGCACTCCCCGTGAGTGCGTGGATTGAAATCTAGACCAATAGGAGCAATAGCATTTAAACTTGATGTGTCGCACTCCCCGTGAGTGCGTGGATTGAAATACTGTTATGTAAACCTGGCTTTAAGCCAGTATTTGCGTCGCACTCCCCGTGAGTGCGTGGATTGAAATATCTAAAATCAAAACAGAATAATCAGTTAAATCTGTCGCACTCCCCGTGAGTGCGTGGATTGAAATTCCTTGTAGTATCCAAAGGATTCAAAATCTATATGTCGCACTCCCCGTGAGTGCGTGGATTGAAATATCACCAGTTATAAAATCTTTAGCAGGCACTTCTCGTCGCACTCCCCGTGAGTGCGTGGATTGAAATCCTGCAAAAAATGACCAAAATCTTGTGACTAAGACGTCGCACTCCCCGTGAGTGCGTGGATTGAAATTTCACTCTTTCCGATATAAAATCAGCAGTTTCGTGTCGCACTCCCCGTGAGTGCGTGGATTGAAATTATATGAGCTTAGTGTTAAACCCATTTTCATATTGTCGCACTCCCCGTGAGTGCGTGGATTGAAATTGCACCGTCCAAGCGTTTAAGGTCAACCTTAAAGGTCGCACTCCCCGTGAGTGCGTGGATTGAAATTGTCGTTAATCATCTATAATCAATCCTTCATATAGGTCGCACTCCCCGTGAGTGCGTGGATTGAAATACTAGTATATACATTCTGTTCTGCCCCGAGATAATCGTCGCACTCCCCGTGAGTGCGTGGATTGAAATTTTTCCGTAATAAGTTAAAGAAGTATTATTCAAAGGTCGCACTCCCCGTGAGTGCGTGGATTGAAATGAATGTATTTGAACCCAATCCTTAGGTATTTTCATGTCGCACTCCCCGTGAGTGCGTGGATTGAAATTCTGCTCTTAACTGGACTATATCTCCAAATTTAAATGTCGCACTCCCCGTGAGTGCGTGGATTGAAATATCTGTTATTTCGTCTTGATAATATAAAATAACCGTCGCACTCCCCGTGAGTGCGTGGATTCAAATATAACTGGTACTTTTCTAGGTGCTTGGAACAGTGCTTGTCGCACCCCTCGCGGGTGCGTGGATTGAAATTTGCCAGAACTGGAAGTGAGCCAAGTACGCTGATGTCGCACCCCTCGCGGGTGCGTGGATTGAAATCTTTGCGAGAAATCATATTGAGACTGATCAGTATGTCGCACCCCTCGCGGGTGCGTGGATTGAAATATTTGGACTGGTGTGATGATTCCTGGTATGTTTTCGTCGCACCCCTCGCGGGTGCGTGGATTGAAATTTTTAGGCTTAATGACAAGATTTCTCTATATGGAGAGTCGCACCCCTCGCGGGTGCGTGGATTGAAATATGATAACAAGATGGCAAGGCTAGTTGTATAGAAGGTCGCACCCCTCGCGGGTGCGTGGATTGAAATATTGGAATTAACCACTTTGGAAGTTCATCTAAACTGTCGCACCCCTCGCGGGTGCGTGGATTGAAATTTTAGACAATAAAAAGGACTTGCTAGAAAAGAAAGGTCGCACCCCTCGCGGGTGCGTGGATTGAAATTTACAAACCTATACCTGCCAAGATTAATAATCAAGTCGCACCCCTCGCGGGTGCGTGGATTGAAATTTCGATATTTAACTTATTATCTTTACAATATTGAGTCGCACCCCTCGCGGGTGCGTGGATTGAAATGTATAATCTTCTTCTCTCTTTCCTCAAGTTCATCATGTCGCACCCCTCGCGGGTGCGTGGATTGAAATATCTTCCCTGCCGTCCATAACTACTTCGCTTGTTGTGTCGCACCCCTCGCGGGTGCGTGGATTGAAATATAATCAATTCTCCTTATATTTTTGTATCAAATCGTCGCACCCCTCGCGGGTGCGTGGATTGAAATAAGAAACCGCCTTACTAAACCACGGACCAATAGCGTCGCACCCCTCGCGGGTGCGTGGATTGAAATCTTCCGCTGCCTGTATATCTTTTATAACCTCTTCTTGTCGCACCCCTCGCGGGTGCGTGGATTGAAATAAATTAAGATATATTGATAAACTAGAAACCATTCGTCGCACCCCTCGCGGGTGCGTGGATTGAAATCTTCTAAAGAAGATTTTAAACCTTCATACACAATTGTCGCACCCCTCGCGGGTGCGTGGATTGAAATCATCTAAACGACAACCACACATTGGGCATTCGCAAGTCGCACCCCTAGCGGGTGCGTGGATTGAAATAGATCCCAACTCATCTATAACACCCCCTCTTTGATGTCGCACCCCTCGCGGGTGCGTGGATTGAAATCTGCCCCATCAGATTTCATCGCTTTGGATAAGTCGTCGCACCCCTCGCGGGTGCGTGGATTGAAATTTTGTAGGGAAAAATGTATCCCTTAAAAAAGTCGTCGCACCCCTCGCGGGTGCGTGGATTGAAATATCGTCCCAGAATCTTTTACTTTTTCCAGGAAAGTCGCACCCCTCGCGGGTGCGTGGATTGAAATAGCACTCAAAAGTGTGACTGTTGCAAGCGTGTAAGGTCGCACCCCTCGCGGGTGCGTGGATTGAAATTATTCTTTTAATGGGAAGTTATATCAATCAGATTTGTCGCACCCCTCGCGGGTGCGTGGATTGAAATAAATTTAAACTTTGCAAGTATGAGAACTAAGTTGAGTCGCACCCCTCGCGGGTGCGTGGATTGAAATCCTTAAGTTCCAAGTTATTATCTTTTAAATATTGCGTCGCACCCCTCGCGGGTGCGTGGATTGAAATTTTCAAGTGCTCACATTCTTGAAGTAATAGCTCGTAGTCGCACCCCTCGCGGGTGCGTGGATTGAAATATATCGTCAAGGCTTATCACTTCTTCTTTGAAGTGTCGCACCCCTCGCGGGTGCGTGGATTGAAATAAAAAGGTCAATACCAATCCCGTTGTCACAGTAAGTCGCACCCTTCGCGGGTGCGTGGATTGAAATTTTTGGTCTCATCCATATATCAGATTTGCCCCTTGTCGCACCCTTCGCGGGTGCGTGGATTGAAATCTTACTTTCAATCCGTTATAAATACTACAGAGTCAGTCGCACCCTTCGCGGGTGCGTGGATTGAAATAAAATGGCAAGAGAATTTACAACAAGTTTAGTTAGGTCGCACCCTTCGCGGGTGCGTGGATTGAAATTTCGCTAAATACAAATCCGGCCAGCCCACCATAAGTCGCACCCTTCGCGGGTGCGTGGATTGAAATTGATGATGGAGTTACAAATAATTCTGCTTATGGTTTGTCGCACCCTTCGCGGGTGCGTGGATTGAAATAAAAAACTTTAGAAAACTTAATAAATGTAATTAATTTGTCGCACCCCTCGCGGGTGCGTGGATTGAAATTAATACTAAACCTTTAGAATTTGAAATTTTTGTAGGTCGCACTCCCCGTGAGTGCGTGGATTGAAATTATAGATGATAAAGAATTCTGGTGCTACTGTTTGGTCGCACCCTTCGCGGGTGCGTGGATTGAAATAATGGAAATCCCGAAAACGGAGGCGCCGAACTTCGTCGCACCCTTCGCGGGTGCGTGGATTGAAATGGTATTGAGGGAACGGATAAGGTAAGAATTGAAAAGTCGCACCCTTCGCGGGTGCGTGGATTGAAATAAAAAACTTTAGAAAACTTAATAAATGTAATTAATTTGTCGCACCCCTCGCGGGTGCGTGGATTGAAATTTAGATGAAGGCGGAAAGCAAAAATCCATCACAATTGTCGCACTCCCCGTGAGTGCGTGGATTGAAATTTTATAGAGGTTAAGAACTCTAAGGGCAGATTGAGGTCGCACCCTTCGCGGGTGCGTGGATTGAAATAAGTCTTGGGAAAAATATCTATGTAGACTTTGAAAGTCGCACTCCTCGCGGGTGCGTGGATTGAAATGGCAGTAAGCCAAGAGGTCTCGTCCTTTTTCAGTGTCGCACCCTATACGGGTGCGTGGATTGAAATTATCAAGCATTTTTCCACCTCCTACCTTAATCCGGGTCGCACCCTTCGCGGGTGCGTGGATTGAAATATCAAGTCCAATTTGGCTTGCATACTTTTTAAGTTGTCGCACCCTTCGCGGGTGCGTGGATTGAAATCTTTTTCTCCCATGTTTGGGAAATTGGTCTTACTTGTCGCACCCTTCGCGGGTGCGTGGATTGAAATTCCAATTAGAGTCATTTGTGGACCAGTTACTACCCCGTCGCACCCTTCGCGGGTGCGTGGATTGAAATAACTACAAGATAGGCACTAATTTGCAAAAGAAATCGTCGCACCCTTCGCGGGTGCGTGGATTGAAATTCTTTAAAGCTTCTTTAATTTGTGTTTCTCTTTGGTCGCACCCTTCGCGGGTGCGTGGATTGAAATGAAGAAAGTTGCTTTTATCATGCGAAGCATCATTTCGTCGCACCCTTCGCGGGTGCGTGGATTGAAATGTTATATAATTCGGGATGTTTTTCTTGTAATTCTTTGTCGCACCCTTCGCGGGTGCGTGGATTGAAATATGCTTGATGCCATAAATCGTGGAGCCTTAGACTTGTCGCACCCTTCGCGGGTGCGTGGATTGAAATCCAATTTTACAACGAGGCTACTTGGGGCGGAGATGTCGCACCCTTCGCGGGTGCGTGGATTGAAATTTTTTTTGTCATCAGCATCTCCTATAGTAAATCCTAAGTCGCACTCCTCGTGAGTGCGTGGATTGAAATCTGATGAGGTCATCAAGGCTATGGCAGATGATGAGGTCGCACTCCTCGTGAGTGCGTGGATTGAAATCATTTTATTCTTGTCCTTAATTCTGGGTGTATTTGTCGCACTCCTCGTGAGTGCGTGGATTGAAATTTAAAAATGATGTAAGAGTACTCTTTTTTGTTTAAGTCGCACTCCTCGTGAGTGCGTGGATTGAAATCCCTTTCCAAAGGTCTCTAGGTCTTAAAATATCGGTCGCACTCCTCGTGAGTGCGTGGATTGAAATAATACCACCAAATTGGCAACTTGGGGATTTACACTGGTCGCACCCCTCGCGGGTGCGTGGATTGAAATTTTCTTTAGATCTCTGGATAGCTCAGGCGAAATTGGTCGCACCCTTCACGGGTGCGTGGATTGAAATTATTAATATAAGGAAGGGTGAGCAAAGGTTGGAAAAAAACTTAAAGGAAAAATTGTTATTTTTAAAAGCAAATTGTAAGCCTTATGAAATTAATGAGTATTTTGCTGTTGAATTTGCGGATGATTATGATGTATTTGCTCAAGATAAAAATAATATTGAGACTTTAGAATATCTAAACGATGAATTTATTGACATTGATGTTGATTATAGTCATAGTAGTGCATTTGATAGTAAGGTAAGAGAGACAATTGATGAAGCTATTAATATGTTAAGTTAATCTCATTACGGGTCGATGGATTGAAAATTATTACTCGCCCAACGAGTGAAAAAAATTTAGCCGCAATCTCCATGGGTGTAAGGACGAAAATTGAAATGTAAGGTTATTATTATGAAAGTGAAATTTATTGGCGAAACTTATCCTGTCTATATGATTAATGGGAAGGTCTATGATGTTATTAGTATTGAAAAGACTTGGTACAGGATTGTTGATGAAGAAGGGGAGGATTATTTGTATCCTCCTGAGCTTTTTGAAGTTGTTGATGAAGGGGGCAATGGTAATGAAAGAGTTTAAAACTAGTCCTGAGCAATTGGCTAAAAATAGGGAATATAAGAGAATTCATAAGGATAGACTGAGAGTACAAGGGTATAGAAGTAAAGCTGTTCTATATATTAGAGAACACGCAACTCTTGAAGACTTAAAGGAATTAAAAATATTTATAGAAGAGAAGGAAAAAGAATTGTTAAGTGATTGATCGGTTCTAATTTGTAGAAACTTCCACAAAGAAGGTCAAGATTAAAAATATTTTATTTAAAGAAGTCAAAATGTGTTCTAAAAAATATGCCTAACCTAAAATAATTTTAGGTTAGGTTTTTTATTTTTATAAATTTATAATTTTTAACTTCAATCTAAGTCGTTAAGTTTTAAATAAAGATCTTATGAAACATACACTTTATGAGTCGAATAATTCTATTAAAAATTATAAAGTGAAGAATTCTTACGAAGTCATTAAAAAATATGAAGTGATAAGCTTCTATGAACTTGTAAAAGGCTACGAAGTTATAAATTTTTGTGAAGTTGCTGAAGCTTATGAAGTTATAAATTTTTATAAAGTCATTAAAACTTATTAAGTAATAAATTTTACAAGGTCGTTATATAATACAAGACAAAAATTATTTAAATATTAATAGAAGAAAACTTGCAAAGTCTTCTAATTAAATCTAACAATTTTGTGAAGTCTTAGGGTCTTTATAGTATAATAAAAATAGCGTGCTATGAGATTTTACCTAAAAACTTGTAGAATATAATTTTATTTATTATAATACTTTTATTATGGAGGTAATATGAGATTATCAAAACTGTATATGCCAACTCTTAGGGAGGATCCACAAGATGCTGAGATTGCATCTCACAAGTTTCTTCTAAGGGCAGGTATGATTAGAAAATCTGCTAGTGGTGTCTATACATACTTGCCACTTGGCTATAGATCTATTAGAAAAATTGAAAATATTGTTCGTGATGAGATGGATAAGGCTGGTGCTATGGAGATTTTAATGTCTGCCATCCAACCTGCTGAGATCTGGAAAGAGTCTGGTAGATGGGAAAAGTTTGGACCAGAGATGTTTAAGTTAAGAGACAGGAATGATAGGGAGTTCTGCCTTGGACCTACTGCTGAGGAATATTTCACGACTCTTATTAGGGATGAGGTTAAGTCTTACAAGGACCTTCCTCTTAATCTTTACCAAATCCAAACTAAGTACAGGGACGAAAAGAGACCGAGATTTGGTATTAATAGGGCGAGAGAGTTCTCTATGAAGGATGCCTACACTTTCGACACTTCACCTGAGACTCTTGATGTGGCTTACATGAATATGTACGAAGCTTATGAAAAGATTTTTGACAGACTTGAGCTTGATTATAAGATTGTTGAGGGCGACAATGGTGCCATGGGTGGTACTGGTTCTCACGAGTTTATTGCTCTTTCTGAGACTGGCGAAGGTGTAATTGTTTATTCTGAGTCTGGCAAGTTTGGTGCTACTGAAGAGAAGGCTCCTGTTGAGTATATTCTTCCTCAAGCTGAAGACAAGAAGGAACTAGAAAAAGTTAACACTCCAAATGCAAGCACTATTGAAGAGGTTGCTAACTTTTTAAAGGTTGACCCAAAGAAGTGTGCTAAGGCAATTGATTTAATGCTAGGCGATGAACCTGCTCTTGTATTTATTCCTGGAGATAGGGAACTTAATCTTGCCAAGCTTGTTGCTTATACTGGTACTGCCGAACACGACATTAGGATGATGGAAGATAGCGAAATCGAAGCTATTAAGTCTAAGCCAGGCTACACTGGTCCTCTTGGCCTTGATGTTAGGATGATTTTTGACAAGAGAATTACTGAGATGGACAACCTTGTTGTTGGTGCCAACGAAAGTGAATACCACTACATCAATGCCAACTACGGTCGTGACTTTGAAGGAGAAGTTGTTGATGACCTTCTTCTTGTTGCTGAGGGCGACAAGGTTCCTGGAACTGATGAAGTCTATAAGTTTGCAAGAGGTATTGAAGTTGGTAACATCTTTAAATTGGGTACTAAGTATTCAGAAGCTCTAAATGCAACTTACCTTGATGAAAATGGCAAGGCAAATTACTTCTACATGGGTTCTTATGGTGTTGGTGTAACAAGATCTGTTACAGCTGTTATTGAACAAAACCACGATGACAATGGAATCATCTGGCCAATATCTGTGGCACCTTATGAAGCAATTGTTACTATAGTAAACACTAAAGACGAAGAACAAGTTGCTCTTGGAGAAAGAATTTACAAGGAACTTGAAGCTAAGGGTGTCGAGGTCCTACTTGATGATAGGAAGGAAAGACCTGGAGTTAAGTTTAAGGACAGGGACCTTATTGGTATTCCACTAAGGATCACTTGCGGCAAGAAGTCAGGAGAATCTATTGTTGAATATTCTACAAGAAGAGAAATGGAAAATTCTGAAATTTCTGCTGATGAGGCAATCAAAAACATTTTAAGTGAAGTAGAAAAGGTTAGATAAGATGAGCGATTTTAAATTTGAAATTACTGAACACTTGGGAACTTTATCTGAAAGTGCTAAAGGCTGGACTAAGGAACTTAACAAGGTTTCTTTTAACGATAGACCAGCTAAGTATGACTTGAGAGAATGGGACCCTGACCACCAAAAGATGTCCAAGGGTGTAACTCTTAATGATGAAGAGATGGAAATTCTTTCAAAGATACTAAAGGACAGAGGTATTTAATAGGTTTTTAAAATAACTTATGTTATAATATAGAGATGTGAAAAACGCGAGAAGCGAGGAGGCAATTGAAATGGAAATTAATAAGAAAGAAAATAACACTGTCTTTTTTGACATTGTTTTAAAAAGAGAAGATATAAAGAAAGCTGAAAACGAAGTGTACAAGAAAAACAAAAAACACTTCCAAATTCCTGGATTCAGAAAAGGTCATGTTCCTATGAAGATGATCGAAAACATGTACGGCAAGGACGTATTCTTTGAAGATGCAATCAACGAACTTCTTCCACAAGAATATGAAAAAGCAGTTAAAGAATTAGATCTTAAGGTAGTTGACCAACCAAACATTGACATCGACGAAGAAAGCATTGAAAAGGCTGAAGACCTTGTTATCAAAGTTTCTGTTGATGTTAAACCAGAAGTTGAATTAAAAGACTACGAAGGAATTGAAATCGAAGACCCAACTATTGAAGTAACTGACGAACTTATTGACTCTGAAGTTGAAAACCAAAGAGCAATGAACGCAAGAATCATCAATGTTGATGACAGAGCTGTAGAAGATGGCGACACTGTAAACATCGACTTCAAGGGTTCTGTTGATGGAAAATACTTCGAAGGTGGAGAAGCTGAAAGCCAAGACCTAAAGATTGGTTCAAACACATTCATCCCAGGCTTTGAAGAACAATTAATTGGACACAAGATTGGCGAAGAATTTGACATCACTGTTAAGTTCCCAGAAGACTACCACCAAAAAGATCTTGCTGGTAAAGACGCTAAATTCGAAATCAAATTAAATAGTATTTCTTATGAAGAACTTCCAGAACTTGATGATGAATTCGTAAAAGATATTTCTGAATTCGACACTCTTGATGAATTCAAGGCTGACCTAAGAAAGAAAAAAGAAGAAGAATTCAAGACAACTTCTGAAATGGAAAAACAAAGAAGAGCTATTGATAAAATTGGCGAAATGATTGAAGCAGATATTCCTGAAGGAATGATCAACGCTCAAATCGACGACATGATTAGAAACTATGACCAAAGTCTAAGAGCTCAAGGCATTAGCTTTGAAGACTATATCAAGATGATTGGTCAAAGTCTTGACGACTTCAAGAAGACTATGAGACCTGAAGCAGAAAAGACTGTTAAAAATGATCTTGCTCTAGAAGCTCTTGTTAAAGCAATGAAGATTGAAATCACTGATGAAGAAATCGAAGAAGAAGTAAACAAGGTTGTTGAAGAATACTTCAAGGACGACAAAGACCACATGGAAAAAATGAGAGAATATATGCTTAACGACAACAAGGACGTTGTAAGAGATGACCTTGAAAAGAGAAAAGCTATTGAAACTCTTGTTGAAAAGGCAAAATTTGTTGAGCCAAAGGAAATTACAAAAGAAGATATAGAAGAAGTTAAAGAAGATAAATAATCAAGGATGTGATTAAATGGCACTAGTGCCAATGGTAGTAGAACAAACTAATAGGGGCGAAAGATCTTACGACATTTACTCAAGACTTTTAAAGGATAGAATTATTTTTGCAAGTGGCGAAGTAAATGATACTATGGCAGATTTAATTGTTGCCCAACTTTTGTTCTTAGAAGCTGAAGACCCAAACAAGGACATTCAACTTTATATTAATTCACCTGGTGGATCTGTAAGTGCAGGCTTTGCAATTTACGACACTATGAATTATATAAAGCCAGACGTGTCAACAATCTGTATTGGGATGGCGGCATCAATGGGTGCATTTTTACTTGCATCTGGTGCTAAGGGTAAGAGATTTGCTCTTCCAAACTCTGACATTATGATTCACCAACCATCTGGTGGAGCACAAGGTCAAGCAAGTGACATCCAAATTAATGCAGAAAAGATTTTAAAAATTAGACATAAATTAAATGGAATTCTTGCAGAAAGAACTGGTCAAGACCTAGAAAAAATCGAAAGAGATACTGACAGGGACTACTGGTTAAATTCTCAAGAAGCAAAAGATTATGGTTTAATCGATAAAGTTATTGAAAAAAGGGTTTGAGGTGAAATATGTCTAATACAGATGAAATTTTAAGATGTTCATTCTGTGGCAAAACGCAAAACCAAGTGAATAGATTGATTGCCGGACCTAATGTCAATATCTGTGACGAGTGCATCGAAAGATGCCACACAATCCTAGAAAATGAAGTTCCCCATGAAATCAGCAAGGACTTTGACCTAAAGAAGCCTGCTGAGATCAAGGAAATCTTGGATCAATATGTTGTAAAGCAAGAAGATGCAAAACGTGCTCTTGCTGTTGCAGTATATAACCACTACAAGAGAATTTCATCAACTAGGAAGGTTAGCAGTGACATTGAACTTCAAAAGTCCAACATACTTATGATTGGACCAACAGGTTCTGGTAAGACCCTACTTGCACAAACTCTTGCTAGACTTTTAAATGTTCCCTTTGCCATTGCCGATGCCACAACCTTAACTGAGGCTGGCTATGTTGGCGAAGATGTTGAAAATATTATTTTGAAACTTATTCAAAATGCTGACTACGACATTGAGAGGGCAGAAAAGGGAATTATATATATTGACGAGATAGATAAGATTGCTAGAAAATCTGAAAATGTATCTATCACAAGAGACGTAAGTGGAGAAGGTGTTCAACAAGCCCTCCTAAAGATTATCGAGGGAACTGTTGCCAATGTTCCTCCACAAGGTGGAAGGAAACATCCTTCACAAGAATTTATTCAAGTTGATACCTCTAACATCCTATTCATTGTTGGTGGTGCCTTTGACGGAATTGACAAAATTATAGAAAACAGAACTGCCAAGTCTTCTATGGGCTTTGGATCTGAAATTGTAGATAAAAAAGCCAAACAAGAAAATATTTTACAAAAGGTTGAAACAGAAGACTTATTGAAGTTTGGTTTGATACCAGAACTTATTGGTAGACTCCCTGTTACTATTACTCTTGAGGAGTTAGATGAAGAGGCTCTAGTTGAAATTTTAACTAAGCCAAAGAACGCCCTTGTAAAACAATACAAGGAACTTCTAAAGTTTGACGACGTTGACTTAATCTTTGATGACGAAGCCCTAAATTATATTGCTAGAAAGGCAATAGAAAAGAAGGCTGGAGCAAGAGGACTAAGGGGCGTTATTGAAAACACAATCATGAATGTCATGTACGAAATTCCTTCAAGAGATGACATCAAAGCAGTTAAAATAACAAAAGAATCAGTAGAAGGAACTGCACCTGCTGAATTAATAAAAAAATAAATAAATAATTAGCCGTGGTTGCCACGGCTTTTTTAGAAGGTGAAAAATGGATAAAATTAAATTACCACTTATCCCACTTCGAGACCTAGTTATCTTTCCCCACATGGTGATGCACTTTGATTGCGGTAGAAAAATTTCTCTCAACGCAATTGATGCTGCAGAGATGAAGGATTCAAAAATATTTTTGGTGGCTCAAAGAGAACTTGAAATCGAAGAACCAAAGAGGGAAGACCTCTTTGAAATTGGGACTGTGGCTACTATAAAACAAATTTTAAAACTGCCTGGTGGAATTGTCAGAGTCCTTGTTGAAGGAGAAGAGAGGGCAAAAATTTCTGAACTCGACATTACAGAAGAGATGATAGAAGCAGAAATTGAAATCCTTGAGGACAAGGAAAGTGACTTCACAGAAGAGGAAGAGATTGAAGCAGCCCTTAGGCTTGCTCTTAGTGACTTGGAAGCCTACTCATCTCTTGATGATAAATTCTTCCCAGGACTTATTTCAAATATTGCAGACACAGATGACCCATCAAGATTTATTGACACAGTTGTGGGATATTTGAATTTTAAATTACAGGACTATCAGATACTTTTGGAAACCACAGATATCTACGAGAGACTTGTGGTCTTCCATGAGATTATGAAAAAGGAAATTGAGATTCTTTCTATAGAAAAGAATATCAACGACCAGGTTAAAAAGAAAATGGACGATGTCCAAAGGGAATACTATCTCAAGGAACAGTTGAGGGTAATCCACAAGGAGCTTGGCGACGGAGAAGACGAAGCTGAGATAACAGAGTCTTACAAGAAAAAAATTGAAGAGAAGGCCCTTCCTGATGAAGTAAGGGAAAAGGCCTTAAAAGAAGTTAAGAAGCTTGGCAACTTAAATTCACAGTCGCCAGATTATTCTCTTTTAATAAATTATCTTGACTGGATTCTTGACCTACCTTGGCTTGAGTCTGGAGATGAAAAGAGAGATATTTCTGATGCGAGAAAAATTTTAAATGACGAGCATTACGGACTTAAAAAAGTTAAGGAGAGGATCCTAGAATTTATTGCCGTTAGGATTTTATCTGGCGACAAGGGAAGGGGACCAATCCTCTGCCTAGTGGGACCTCCTGGAGTTGGCAAGACTTCCATTGCTCAGTCAATTGCAAATTCTCTTAACAAGGAATTTGTCCGCATGAGCCTTGGTGGTGTAACTGACGAAGCAGAAATAAGAGGTCACAGGAGGACATATATTGGAGCTCTTCCTGGAAGAATTATTTCTCTCTTGAAGAAGGCTGGAAAAAATGATCCAGTATTTTTATTTGACGAGATAGATAAGGTGGGCAATGACTTTAAGGGCGACCCTGCATCAGCCCTATTAGAAGTTCTTGACCCAGAACAAAATAATTCCTTTACAGATAGGTACTTGGAACTTCCCTTTGACCTATCAAAGGTATTTTTCATTGCAACAGCCAACACAAGGTCAACTATTCCAAGACCACTTCTCGACAGGATGGAAGTGATCCAACTTGAAGGCTACACTCCTAATGAAAAATTCAACATTGCAAAAAAATATTTAATTTCAAAGCAAATTGAAGAAAATGGACTTAAGAAAGAAAATATAAGTATTTCCGATAGGGCCATCAAGGATATAATAGATTACTACACTCGTGAGTCTGGAGTAAGGGGACTTGAAAAACAAATTTCAAAAATCGTTAGAAAGGCTGCCCTAAAGATTGTGGAAGAAGACTTAGACAAGGTTTCTGTTTCCACAAGAAACATCGAGGACTATCTTGGAGAAAAAATTTACAGGATTTCTGAAGCAGAAAAAACTCCGGAAGTTGGTTCAGTAAATGGACTTGCTTGGACAGAAGTTGGCGGAACAAGTCTTGTAATAGAAACTACAGTTATGCCAGGCAAGGGAAAGCTTACTCTAACAGGATCACTTGGAGATGTTATGAAGGAGTCAGCCATAGCTGCCATCTCCCACATAGCATCCAATGCAGACAAGTTTAAGCTTGATCCAAACTTTAGGAGCACTACAGACATCCACATCCACGTGCCTGAAGGTGCAGTGCCAAAGGATGGTCCATCAGCAGGTATCACAATAGCAACATCTGTCCTATCAGCTCTAACAAAGAAGCCAGTTAAAAACGATGTGGCCATGACTGGAGAGATAACTCTTCGTGGTAAGGTCCTTCCAATTGGCGGCCTAAAGGAAAAACTCTTGGCAGCAGAAAGATATGGGGTTAAGACTGTAATAATTCCAGAAGAAAACAAGAGAGACTTAAAGGAAATTGAAGAAGAAGCAATAAAAAGATTAGACGTGAGACCAGTTTCCAAGTTTGAAGAAGTGGCAGAGATTGCCATAGGTGATTTTAATGAAGATAAATAAGGCAGAACTAGAAAAAGTTGCAGTAGAAGAAAAGCAATACCCCGACACGAGCATAAAGGAGTTTGCCTTTGCCGGCAGGTCCAATGTTGGTAAGTCATCTTTTATAAATGCAATGTTAAATAGAAAAAATCTTGCGAGAACTTCATCAACACCAGGAAAGACTAGGACAATAAACTTTTATAAGGTCAATGATGACCTAAGACTTGTGGACCTGCCAGGCTATGGCTACGCAAAAGTTGCCAAGACTGAAAAAGAAAAATGGGCAGGCATCATAAACAGATATCTTGAGCATAGGGACAACTTAGTAGAGACAATCCTACTTGTTGATATAAGACACGAGCCAACAGCCCTTGATAAGCAAATGTATGACTACATCATTGAGTCTGGCTTCTCAGGAATAGTTATAGCAACAAAAAAAGACAAGATAAAAAAATCTCAAGTAGATAAACACATTTCAGTAATTGCCAAGAAGCTTGGCATCAAGCATAGAGAAAATATAATTCCCTTCTCCTCATCAAAAAAAGATGAAGTAAAGGACATGTGGTTTATCTTCGAAGATATGTTGAGATTTCATGAAGAATAAAAAATAAGAGCTGGGTGGCCAGTTCTTTTTTGATTAGCAAAGATTTAAAAAGTTATGAGATAAGAGTTTTTAAAAATTATAATCCTACAAGACTTTAAGGAATTCTTAATAAGTGGTGGATAAATTTCACATACTTTTTAAGTATTATTCATATATAAATGGTATCATAATAAAAAATGGAGGATGTTATGAAGATAAGAAATAAAATTTTAGTTGCATCACTTTCTCTTGCCCTTTTGCCAGGATTTGTTTTCGCAAAAGAAGGGGACGAGATCGTAACACTTGGTGCCGACTTAAAGGAAAGTCAAAAAAGTGAAATGCTTCGTGAGATGAAGGCAAGCGAAGATGCAAAGATCATCGAAGTTACTAATGCAGAAGAATACAAGTATCTTGGCGATGTTTTGTCATCAAAGGAAATTGGAAACAAGGCAATCTCTTCTGCCATTGTGAGATATGAAAAAGCTGGCAGTGGTTTAACTATTGAGTTATCAGACAACATAAGAGTTGTAAAGGAAGATGCCTTTATCAATGCTCTCAACACTGTAGGTATTGAAGATGCTGATATTTATGTAACTGCGCCAGGAAAGGTTAGCGGTACAGCAGCCTTGACTGGAATCCTAAAGGCCTATGAAGCTAACACAGGCAAGGAACTCCCAGAAAACCTAAAGAAGGTTGCCAATGAAGAACTTGTTGTTCAAACAAAATTATCTGAAGAGCTTGGCGACCAAAAGACGAACGATATAATTTATGAAATCAAGGATGCTATGGCAAAGAATATGCCAAAGGACGAGAAAGAAGTCAGACTAATCATCGAAAGTGTTGCTAAAAGTGGCGATATAAACCTTACAAAGTCACAAGAGGACAAGCTTGTTGGACTCTTTAACAATATGAAAAATGCCAATGTTGATTGGGACAGAGTGGCTGATACTGCTGTTAAGTACAAGGACAAGGCTGCAAAATTTTTGAACTCTCCAGAGGGAGAAAAAGCCGTTGAAAACACGAAAAGCTTTTTGGAAAAATTAATAGACTTTATTGTCAGCTTATTTAAGTAAGAATTAAGAAAGAAGATTCACTCTAGGGTGAATCTTTTTTCTTGTACACTTTAGCATAAAAAATACCAAAGGAAATATAAATTCTCTCTGGTATTTTGCCCAACTTTATGGGGTCACCACAAAGGATAGTGGTTATGGTTAAAAGTTGTTGAGTTAAAAAATTAATTATAGAAAAATATTCAAATCTAAATCCTCAGAAAGCGATTTTAATAAATTTTTTCCAACAACACTATTGCCAGATTTATCAAGTCTAGGAGAATAGACACAGATTCCACATTTTCCAGGAACAACACCTAATATTGCGCCACTAACACCGCTTTTTGATGGCATCCCTACTTCTAATAAGAATCTTCCACTTTCTTCATACATTCCACAAGATGCCATTTGAGCAAGGACAATTCTGACTGAGTCTTTTGAAATTATTTCAGAGCCATTTGATAAATTTTTTCCACCATTTGCCAAGAGGGCTCCTATGTGAGCTAAATCTGTAGAGTGTAATCCTATAGAGCAATTTCTTATGTATAAGTCTAAAACTTCTTCGGCATCTAAAGAAAATATTTTTTTGCTTCTCAGGTAATATGCTATAGAGCGATTGACATCTGTAGTATCCATTTCAGACTTATATACTTTTTCTAGAAAGATGATATTATCGCTATTACTTAGTTTTTTTACCATATTAACAACTCTATTAAACTTTTCATCTAAGTTCTTGCCTTTAATCAAAGAAGATGTAGTGATTGCACCAGCATTGATAAAAGGATTAGCAGCTATGTCATCAATTGGTATTAATGAGTTAAACTTATATTTGGTAGGTTCGGTACCGACTTTTTCGAAAACTTCATCAACGTTATTATCATTTAATGCCATTATAAGTGAAATGACTTTTGAAATTGATTGAATAGAAAAAAGCTTATTATAATCACCAAAATTATATTCTTGTCCATCAACACAAATTATACTAAGTGCAAAATCTGTAGGGTCTACATTTGCAAGCTCAGGAATATAAGAAGCGACATCTCCCTCGTTTGAATGGACTAAACTTTTTTTAATCGATTTTTCGATAATTTCTATAGTTTTTTCTTTATCTTTAAACAATTCTTACCTCTCTTAAAATATTAAAAATATGGTTAAAAATAACGGCTCAAAATTTGATAGAGCCGTTATTTTAATTCATACATTAAATAAATTTTATCTAAAATTATTTGCTAATCCATTTAAATAATAAAGAGCTGCCCAGTTTGCAACGTGAGCTGCAGTTTGAAGTGAAAGTGTGTCAGGGTATATTTCTACGAAATCAAAACCTTTTGCTCCAGCTACCCCAGCTGCATGAACCATCATATTAAGTTGGTAACTTGTTAGCCCTCCCATATCTTGAGGTCCTTGAGGCATAGACGCAGCATCTAAAGAGTCCGAACAGATTGTTACATAAACATATTCTGTGTCCTTGAAAGCAATGTCTATAGCTTTTTCAATAGATTTTTTCCAGCCGTTTTCGTGAATTTCATTGGCTAATATAACAGTTGCTCCATGAGTTTTTGCATTTTGGAATTCTTCTCTATGATTTCTTGGACCTCTAATTCCAATATGAACAATTTTAGTTGGATCCATATTTTCATCTTCATAAAGTCTATAGAAAGGTGAGCATCTAGAATATAAATCGTCACCAAAAGCTTCGTAGTTATCTAAATGGGCATCAAAATGAAGTACCCCAACTTTTTTAGGATATCTTTTTGCTATTTCGCTTATTATTGGATATGCAATTCCATGGTCACCACCAAAAGTTATTGGCATAATTTTTCTATCTAATAATTTAGAAACTTTTTCTCTTATAGCATCAAATGTAAAATTATAATCTCCATTATGAACTGGAGTATCTCCAAAGTCCGCAACTTTTAAGTGGTCAAAGCAGTCTTGATCATAATCAGGAAGATAGCCAGTATATCTTATAGAAGCACTCCTTATTGCTTTAGGACCTTCTGTAGTAGGGGAATAACCACCTATTGTACATCCACCTTCCCATGGAACGCCAATAACTGCTGCGTCTAGTCCATCTAAATCCTCATCTTTTTCAATAACGGATAGGTTTAGCCATGAAGGCACACCGCTGTAAATTGTATTTGGTAAAAAATTCGGATCATAGATTGTAGGCTTACTTTCTCTCATATTTAACAACTCCTTTAGTAAATTAAATTATTATTGGTTAATTCAATTATAGAACAAAAACTTTTCAACGTCAACGACAATATAAAAATAAAAACTACTATGTAGTTTTTATTTTTATATTGTTTTCTATGAAATTTATAAAATCATTAGCTATGTTAGGAGAATTTTCTTTAATAGTTTTTGTAGGCGCGGTTGCACTTATTGTTGCAGCTAATCTACCATACTTAACAACAGGAACAGCTACAGAGCTTATACCTATTGCAACTTCATCAATCTCAGTGGAATATCCTGTGTCTTCTATTTTTTTTAATTCTTCTATTAATTTAGATTTTGTAGTGATAGTGTTCTCACTCATTTTCTCTTTAGGAATATTGTTTAGGTAATTTTCTAAAAATTCTTTATTTGAATATTTTAAAATTAATTTACCTGAAGAAGTTGCGTTTAAAGGCAAATCTTTAGAATCCTTAATGTATAAAAAATACCTAGATTCATCAGGTTCTTCAGATAATATTTTTATAATATTATTTTCTGAGATTTTATGAAATCTTGCATTTACATTATATTTATTAGAAATTCCCTTTAAAAACCTTTCAATATTGTCAATTAGAATATCGTCGTCGTTTCTATTCTTCAAAAGCTTAGACTTTGGCAAGAATATATATCCAAGTTTATAGACGTTTTTTTCTTGATCATGTTCAAGGTAAGAAAAATAAACTAAAGTATTAACAATTCCTCTAGTTGTATTTATATTTAGATTTAGCATTGTGCTAATGTCATTTAATCGTAATTCTTCGTTGTCTTCGTTAAAACATTCAATTATTTCAAAGGCTCTTTGTATAGATTGTATCAATTTCATTAATTTAACAACTCCTTATGTAAATAATTATAGCATAATGATAAACAATATTGTTTATCATTATTTTAAAAGAATAGCTATTTTGGTCAATAGTAAAAATCTACTAAAAATCATCAATAGATTAAACAGATAAATTATTAAAATTTTTGTTGACAGAAAATATGAAAACGATTATAATTACATTATAGGTTTATTCACGTCTATATCGTGAAGAAAGGAGATTGTTATGGAAACCCAAAAAAAGAAGTATACTTTAAGTGAAAAACTAAAAGCAATAGGCCCTGGAGCTATGATTACAGCGTCTTTTATAGGACCAGGAACAGTAACAACAGCTACTAGAGCAGGAGCTGAATTTGGGTATGCGTTATTATGGACGGTAATTTTTTCTATTGTAGCCACTATAATATTGCAAGAAATGTCAGCTAGAATTGGTATAATAACAAAAGGAGGATTAGGAGAAGCAATCTTAGAAGAATTTAAAGATAGACCTTTTTTACAAAAATTCTCGGCATATTTTGTTGGTGGATCTATAGCCTTTGGATGTGCAGCATACATATCAGGAGATTTAACAGGTACATCCTTAGGAATAGCAACTTTAACAAACATTCCGCTTAGAACCATAGTTCCTGTAATAGGTATTATAGTTTTAGCTTTAATCTTAAAGGGAAGTATAAAATTACTGGAAAAAATTTTAACGATTTTAGTTGGAATAATGGCTATAGTATTTGTAACAACTATGTTTGTTTCAAAGCCAAATTGGGGAGAAGTTTTCTCTGGATCTTTACCAACAATACCAGCGAAATCAATTATTTTAATAATATCAATGATTGGTACAACTATAGTTCCTTATAACTTTTTTATACACACAGGAACAGCTGCAGAAAATTGGGATTCACCAGACCAATTAGTGTTGTCAAAGTGGGATACAATTGTTTCTATAAGTATTGGAGGTTTAATTACAGCTGCGATTGTTGTAACTTCAGGAACTCTTATGAGGGGACATGTAATTAGTAGCGCTGCAGATTTATCAATACAACTAGAACCACTATTGGGATCTTGGGCTAAAGTATTTATGAGTGTAGGTCTATTTTCAGCTGGATTATCTTCTGCAATAGCATCTCCTTTGGGTGCATCTTATACATTAGCAGGATTACTAGGATGGAATTATGATAATTCAGATAAAAGGTTTAAGTACACTAATTTAATAATTGCAATAATCGGCATAGTTGTTGGATCTATTGGATTTAATCCAATGCAAATATTATTAATTGCTCAAGCTTTAAATGGACTTATTCTTCCGATAGCGGCAATTTATGTTGTGATTATAGCATCTAGCGTTAAGCAATTGAAAGAATATAGAAACGGACTGATTCTTATTTTATTAGGTGTTTTAGTTTGTCTAATAACGATATTTTTAGGAGGATACTCTGTATTTTCAGCATTAAAAGGTTTAATCTAATGTATAAGACCTTTATGGAAAAATAAAATTTCCATAAAGGTCTTTCTTTGGTTTGAATATAATAACATAAAAAAGATTCACCCTGTAGAAGATGAATCTTTTTTAATTAAAATTTGTTGTAGTGGACTTTTGAGGATACGTCAAATTCTTCGTGGTCCTTTGTGCCTGATTTTTTGTAGCCAATTGGAATTAGACATTGAGCTCTGTAAGGTTTTTTTACGCCAAAGTTTTCTGCGAAGTATTCTTCATAAGAAATTTTGCCAGCAGTGTTTCCTTCTTTTACATTGATCCAAGATGAGGATAGGCCTTCGTCTTCAAGCAGAAGTTGTAGGTAAGCTGCTGTAAGTGAAGCTTCTTCTACCCAAGTTTTGCAAATATCTGTGTTGGCAATGACAATTACAATTACTGGAGCTTCTTTAAGGTAAAGAGTTGCGAAGGAGTCCATGTTGGATAGTTCTTCGATCTTTTCCTTGTCATCAACTACTATGAATTCTACTGGATGGGAGTTTCCGTTGCTTGGTCCCATGGAAGCATACATTAAAAGATCTTCTAACTTTTCTCTGTCAACTTCTTTGTCTTTATATTTTCTAACGCTTCTTCTTTTTAAAATTATATCTTTTAACAAAATATCACCTCTCTTATAATTCTACCATAAAAAAGAGTGCAGGGAAGTCTGTGAAAATATATTCATAATATTCTTAATAGATAGGACTAAAAACTTGTATAAGATTGAAAATAAGCCGATATATAGAAGTTAAAATTTTTTGAAAATATTTTCATAAAAATGTTGACAAAAATTATTAACTAAAGTACAATATACATGAAGTGAAAACTTCATCATCTTTTTTCTTCCCTTAGAGAACAGTTATTGAATACATAATCTGTTCTCTTTTTATTTGCATAGTTTAAGAAAGAAGTTAAATTTTGTATCTTTATAAAAGGGGGAGAAATTTTAATGGATTTTAAATTAATAATTTTTTTGAGAAGAGTTTAAAGGACTCTTCTTTTAATTTTAAATCAATATGAGTTAGTGAAAGATAAAGCTTCTACAATTTTTTGTAAAGTCATAAACACTTACGGGGCTATAAAAGTTTACAAAGTCATAGAAAATTATTAAGTCATATGAAATTATAAGGCCATAAATATTTACTAAGTCCTAGGAATTTACTAAAGCGTAAGAAATTATAAAGTCAGGATTCTCCACATGTTTGCCATATCTAACAAGTTAAAATCCAAAAGAAAAAAACATAATATTATATTATGATAATAAATGAACTAATGTTGCAAGAGTGTTACACCAAAAAATCCTTTGTAACAGAAACTTAAAATAGAAAACCTGTTATATAGAGGACTTTGATATATAATAAGAGTGAAGGTGATAAAGATGAAGATTTTTAAAAAGACTTCATTGATCATTATCTCCTCAGCATTGATTTTGACAAGCACTGTATCTGCAAGAACTTTTAGAGACACAAGAGGTCATTGGGCAGAAGCTTCAGTCGACTTTATAACTGACAAGAAGATTATGTCTGGTTACCAAGATGGGACTTTTAAACCTAATGAAAACATGTCAAGAGCAGAGTTTTATGCCACTGTAAATTCTCTAGTGGGTTATGATAAGACTTATACTGTGACTTTTTCTGATGTAAGTACATCTGATTGGTTTTACAATGATGTAGCTAAGGGCATAAAGGCAGGTTACATTACACCAACTACTGGTAGGCTAAATCCAAATAGGGAAATTACACGAGAAGAGGTTGCAGAAATTCTTGGGTATGTTTATTCGCTATCACCGAGGGAAGCTTCAACAAATGAGTTTGGCGACAGGGCAAGGATAAGCCCTTCGGCAAGGGGCTATGTAGGCGCCCTTGTGGATGCAGGGATTCTAAGAGGTTATTCTGATGGTAACTTTTATCCCGCAAGATCAATTAGGAGGTCAGAAGCTGCTACGCTTTTTAGGTCGATGATTTCTAATTACAACTATCCACAAAAGAAGGCTCTAAATAATAGCAAGATTAAATTTGGAGGCAGAGATCTTTATGAATAAGGCAGGCGACTGTCTTATTTTTTTGCCCAAATTTATTTGGAAGTTAATTTAAAGTCAAAGAATTTTTTCTGAATTATAAATCCTAAACTACAATTCAAAGTCAAAAAAAAGAGACCGAAGTCTCTTTTGTAATGTATCGTTTTTATAAATTTCTAAAATAATCTAGCAAGATCTCTGAGGTCTCCTTGTCGTAATTTTTTATTACTTTTAGGTTCTTATACATATCAAAGCCGCCAGCTCCTGTGGCCCTGTAGTTATTCATGACAAGGGAGAAAGTGTCTTTGTCTTTAACTTCCTTACCCTTGAAGAAGATTTTGCCAATTCTCTCACCAACTTTTTTTGTAAGGTCCTTTTCAAAGTCTATGCCATAGAAGTAGTCAAAGTTGTAGTGTTCTTCCTTTGGTTCCAAAAACTTCTTTGAGATCTTATAGGATCCATCATACTCGATGTAGGAAAAGTTTTGTTCTAGGGCAGCTCTAAGCGTCTTGCCGTCAATTTCAAGTACCACTGTTGTGTTAGGGAACCTATAGGTGTTTAGTACATCTCTTGTAGTCAAGTTCTTCTTTAGACCTGAGATGACATTGGCAAAGGAAGTGATAGAAATATCTGCTCCCGTGTAGTCCAACTGAATCTTATTTATTAGGTCTGCAAGGTCTGAACCCTTAAGAGCCATTTTTATCCTGTCCTCTGGTAGGTAGTCGCGACTGAGACTTGCTATTGGCACGTCAAGATAGTTTTGGACTTTTTCTTCAACGCCTTTATATTTTTCTATTAGGGCGTTGTCTCCAAGCCTTGGCTCTATGAAGGAAGCCTTCATTTCTTTTGTTGCAAGATTAACTTCAACAAGGGCTGCCTTGGATCCATTGGCTGGAGTTTCAATAGCAAGGGTCTTGCCAATGTAATCAGCAATCTCCATATGTTGGTGGCCTGCCAAGATTAGGTTGAAGTCCAATTCCTTTGCAAGTCTTCCCCCAATATTTTCTGTGGTTTCAGAAAGTTTTTTGCCACTCTCTAAGTCGATTTCGTAGCCACCGTGATAGATTAAAATATTAAAATCTGCATTTTCTTTTTTAAGTCCATCAAGGGCCCTCTTTGCTCCTTCAAAGGCGTCTGTTACTTCGAAGTTCACAAGATTTTCTTTTCTCTCCCAGAGGTTTACCCAATCTGTAACTACGCCAGCTATCCCAATCTTGTGGCCATCAATTTCTTTTATGGCAAAGGGCTCAAAATTAATTTTTCCAGTCTTGTCTTTGACGTTGGCACAAACTAACTTGCCCTTCATGTTTTCCACATAAGTCTTTAGGTAGTTGTAGCCATAGTTGAAGTCGTGGTTGCCCAGTGTGTAGTAGTCAACATTTTGCATTATATCAGCAATTATTTCTGAGCTTAAATTCTCTTTTACATAGTAGGCGAAGGAGGATCCCTGAAGGATGTCTCCTCCGTCAGTTAAGATTGTCGTATCATCTTTTGCTATATTATTTAATAGGGACAGGTAACCTGTGTTTTTTTCTTCTCTATCAAGATAGTCTGTTGGGAAAAAATATCCATGCAAGTCTGATGTGTGAATTATTTTTAAAATCATTTTTCACCCACTAGTCTTGATCTTATTTTTGTTGAGAAGTACTCAATAAATAAAACTAGAACAATTAGACCCAAGAGGATAGCCCCAACTTCACGCCACTTGTAAGAGTTAATAGCGAACATAAGTGGTGAACCAATACCACCTGCTCCAACAAGTCCAAGGACTGAAGCATCCCTTAAATTTATGTCAAAACGATAAATTGTTGTTGATGCAAAGTTGGCAAAAAGTTGTGGAATTATACCAAAGCGAATCTTTTGGAAGGTTGTGGCTCCAATTGATGAGAAGGACTCTAGTATTGCCTTGTTAAGGTTCATTATGTTATCTGAAAATAATTTTGTAAGCATACCAATAGATGTAAAGGACATGGTCATAAGTCCTGCAAAGGGGCCAGGTCCAGTTACCCTAATAAACATTAGGCCGTAAACAATTGCTGGAATTGTCCTAATTAGGATAATGAACATCCTAACTAAATAAGCCACTGGAGCTGGGACAATATTTGACGATGCCAAAAAGCTAAGTGGCATGGCAATTATTGCGCCAACAAGAGTACCCAAGAAGGCTATACAAATAGTTTCAAGTAGGAGGTAAGGAACACCCTTTGTAGTTAGGTTAAAGAGCATATCCCTATTTGGGTTAAAGATTCCCTTAATAATATTTTTGGCTACTTCCATCCCATCTTTTGTAGCAGAATCAAAATTAATTACAGAAGATGACCAGATTATCATAAATAAAACCACTGCTACAATCATCAAGATGTAGCCATGATTTTTCGGTTCTGATTTTAGTTTTTCTATTACTTTTTCTGACATATTAATTCAACTTTCTTCTAAAGTAGGAGCTGATATTTTCGATGACAAACACTGTTATAAGTAGCATCAAGAGTATCATGCCCACACGGTTGTAGTCTCTCCAGTTAATGTTTTCGTTAATAAGAAGTCCCAGTCCACCGGCACCAACATAGCCAAGGATAGCAGCGTATCTTACGTTACCTTCAAAGTTATAAAGGGCAGTTGATAAATAAAAGGGAAGGATCTCTGGCACAATGGATTTGAAAAATGCCATAGTCCTAGTGAAGCCCATAGAGATCATTGCCTCAAAGGCTCCCATGTTAACTGTTTCGATTTGCTCATAAGTTAGCTTTCCAACATAGGAGAAGGAAAATAAAAAAATGGCAACTGTACCGGCAAAGGCACCAAGTCCAAAAATATAAGTTGCTATAAGTGCAGACACAAGTGTTGGAATGGTACGTAGGATTGAGAAAAGTAATTTAACAATCCAGTTTATGACCTTGTTATTTACCATGTTGTTTGATGCCAAGAAGGCAAAGGGCATTGCCAAAACTGCACCCAAGAAGGATCCCAAGAAGGACATCTTTATTGTGTCAAAAAGTGGTCCCACTATTGAAGGGAAGTAGGATGTATTAGGCTTAAACATAGGAGATAAAATGGCAAAGAGCTTGTGAATATTTTTCACAAGGCTTGCCAGTGAAAAATTTGTAACCCTTACAGAAAGGATGGTAAATAGGAGCAAGAGAATAAGTACAGGTATTGTCAAAGTTGGCTTCTCATATACTTCCTTACCAGACTTTAAGGTATGTTTTTTTGGTTTAAAGATTTTGTAGTAGAGGCTCATACTTCCTCCATTTTTATTTCTTCAAAGGAATCTCCATAAATAGATTTTAAAACTTTGTCGTCCACATCCTTGGCTGGGCCATAATAGATTACTTCGCCATCACGAACGCCAAGAACTGTTGTGGCATATTCAAGGGCAAGCTCAACGTGGTGGATATTTAATAGGATAGTAATTCCAAGATTTTCGTTGATCTTTTTAAAATAATCCATAACCTGTCTTGCAGTTACAGGGTCAAGACTTGCAACAGGTTCGTCAGCAAGGATAATGCTTGGGTTTTGTACAAGAGTTCTAGCAAGGGCAACTCTTTGTTGTTGACCACCAGATAGGTTGTCAGCCCTTTCAAAGGCCTTGTCAAGGATATCAACTTGTTCAAGAGCTTCAAGAGCCTTTAGCTTACATTCCTTTGGATAAATTCCAAGAAGTGACTGGATGGGATTTAAATCAGGAACAAATGAAGACATTACGTTTTTAATAACAGAAATTCTTTCTACAAGGTTAAAGGATTGGAAGATCATACCAATATTTCTCCTAAACTTGCGAAGTTCCTTTCCCTTTAGAGATTTTACGTCAACTCCATCAACAGTAAGAGTCCCCGCATTAATGTCGTGCATCTTATTTATAGTTCTAATAAGGGTAGACTTACCAGCACCAGACCTTCCTATTATGGCAACGAACTCCCCGTCCTTAATAGTCAAGTTGATATCTTTTAGGGCCTTAAATCCACCAGGATAAACTTTATCTACATTCTTAAATTCAATCATAATTCTCCTCATAAAAAAGAGCTTCTAATGAAGCCCTTTCTTAATTTTTAAGTTCTCTTAATAATTTTTGTGCTTCTCTTTCACCATCATAGTTCTTGTCATCAGCAGGCTTGTAACCTTCGTGGCTGTAGATAGCAATGATGTCCTTACCTTCTTCGCTTTCACCGATTTCAATGAAAGATTCTTGAAGAGCTTTTTTGAAGTCATCTGTCATAATTTCAGAGTTCTTAGAAACTGAAATTGTGTCGTTGTAAATTTTATCAGTTACACCGATTACATTTGTTTCGTCCCAGATAGACTTAGTCTTGCCAAATTCCTTTTGCCATTTTTCAGCGTTGTCAATTCTCACATCAGAGAAACCTACCATAATATCAACTTGACCAGAAGCAAGTCTTGCCATAGAAGATGGGTAAGAGTCAGCTTGAACAACTGAAGGAAGATCAGTTAGACCCTTTTCATAATTCTTTTGTAACCATAGGTATGGGTAGATGTAACCAGCAGATGAAGATGATCCCATTACAGACCATTTAGCACTTGCAAGGTCTTCCCAAGTTAATTTTTCTCCATTATTTACTTTTGCAGCAAGTTCTTGACCCTTTGCAGATGGACCAGCAATAATAAGTGATCTGTAGAAGTCAACTTGGTCTTCAGCCTTTTCTGTAGGCTTCTTGTCGTTCCATTCTTTTGGATCTTCAGCATCAATAGAAAGACCCTTTCTTGTTGCAGTAAGAAGAACTTCAGCACCATCATCGTAGATAGCATAAGTTCCACCAGGGATAAATCCAACATCAACTGAGCCAGCGCTTAGAGCTTCACCAGTTGATTCGTAGTTTGTACCAACTGTGATGTCAATGTTCTTAACATCGTAACCTTTTTCAGCAAGCTTAGCCTTTAAGATTTCCTTAAGTGGTTCAGTCTTAGTTACAATTTCGTCTGGTTCTCTTGAAGGAACAAATTGAATTTTTAAATCTTCAATAACATTACCTTCGCCATCAGCTTTTGCCTCTTTCTTGTTACCGCCACAAGCAGTAAGAGTCATTAGCATTGCAAGTAGCAATACCAACCATGATTTTTTCATATAATACCTCCAAAAAATTTTCGTGGGACTACCCACTAACAAAGTCTTGTCAAATTTATTATACCAAATAAAAGAAAAATATAAATTAAAGACTATAAAAAAATTAAAAATTGTAGCTAATATTTCTTAAGCTATTAAATTGAGGCAACATATTTAATTTGATATAATTTCTCTAAAGGAGTGAAGAAATGAGTATCATAGTTAAAATAGATAAATCGAGATTTCCTAACCTATCAAGAGGAAGCTTTGAAGATAGAGAATACCACTTTAAGGGTGGCATAGTTGGACAAAGAGTTGAGATAAAAGTAAGAGGTAAGAAGTCAAAGAAGGCGAAGCTTCTCAATATAATAGAAAGATCTGACATAGAAATAGAAAGCCAGTGCCCTCACTCTGAAAAGTGTGGCGGATGTAGCTACCAAACTCTAAGCTATGAAGAGGAACTTAAATACAAAAAAGAATTAATAGAAAACTTATTTAAAGAAAATGGAATCGAAAGAGAAATGGAAATTATTCCTTCGCCAGTCCACAAGAACTATAGAAACAAAATGGAATACACCTTTGGCGACGAATACAAGGGTGGGCCCTTGTCCTTGGGACTTCACGTGAAGAATAGATTTCACGAAATCATAAACACCACAGACTGCAAGATTGTTGACGAGGACTTTAACACAATAAGAGCAGAAGTGAGAACTTACTTTGAAGACCTTGGAGAAGCTCAATACAACAGGAAGAGACACGAAGGCTTCCTCCGTCATCTTTTAATAAGAAAGGCCACAAAGACGGGAGAGATAATGATTTTACTTTCAACATCAAGTCAAAGCAAACTTGATGAAGAAGCCTTTATAAAATTTCTACTTGACCTAGACCTCAAGGGACAAATAGTTTCAATCTATCACGTGAAGAATGATGCCCTATCAGATGCCATAGTGCCAGAAGAAATAAAATTAATTTACGGCAAGGACCACATCGAAGAAGAAGTCCTTGGACTAAGATTTAAAATAAGTCCCTTCTCCTTCTTCCAAACAAACACAAAATCAGCAGAAGTCCTCTACAAGATGGCGAGAGAAAAAATCGACGCAAAAGACAAGTTAGTCTTTGATTTATATTCAGGAACAGGAACAATCACCCAAGTCTTGGCAGAGTCAGCAAAAAAAGTTATAGGCGTAGAGATAGTAGAAGAAGCAGTAGAAGCCGCAAGAGAAAATGCGAAGCTCAACGGGATCGACAACGTAGAATTTATAGCATCAGACGTTTTAAAAGTATTAGACGACCTAGACAAAAACCCAGACCTAATAGTCCTTGACCCACCAAGAGAAGGAATAAACCCAAAAGCCATAGACAAGATAATAGACTTTGACCCAGAAAAGTTTTTGTATATATCCTGCAACCCAGTAACCCTAGTCCGAGACCTTGGAGTCTTTAAAGAAAGAGGCTATGAAATAGAAGAGCTAGAAATAGTAGACCAGTTCCCAAAAACCTCCCATGTGGAGACTGTAGTATTGATGTCAAGAAAATAGAATAACAAGCTATAAAACTGTTGAAATCAATGGCTTTTAGGATTTTAGAAGAAATTTTAAAAGCCATTTTTCTATTAAAAAAATACCTTGTGGGAACATATTAATAGTATAAATCGTAGGGGTGTGTAGACAGGATAGATATTTATAGGGAGAGTGAACAGAATAGATATTAGGACTTGACACATCAATTAATAAGTTGTAAAATATAAACAAGTTAGCAGATTAGCTAATAAAGTAATAGGAGGTAATCATGAACAATCACGAACTGACTTTTGGGGATTTTATTTCTCAGAAGAGAAAGGATTTAAGAATCACCTTGAAAGATATGGCGGATAGGCTTAATATATCTTCACCTTATCTAAGTGATGTAGAGAAAGGAAAAAGGGATTCTTTTGATTTAGAAAGGTTAAACCAAATTGCTAAAATATTAAATCTGGATGAAGAGGGATCATCTCTTATGATGGATTTAGCTGGAAAGCAAAGAAATACGGTGGCACCTGATTTGCCAGAGTATATTTTAAAGACTAAAGGTGTAAGTGTAGCTTTGAGAAAAGCTAGAGACTTAGATGTTAAAGAAGAAGAGTGGATAAAATTCATTGAAGAAATTGAAAAAGAGAGGTAGGCATGTATCAATATAACTTCAGCAAATCAAGTACAGGTGCTCCATTTATCACTTTAGATCAAATTGAATCACTGACCGAGAATATTCTTAATAAATATTGTCCTTCTGCAATAGAGAATTTTGAAGCAGTAGATATTGAAGGACTAGCAGAATTTGATTTAGGGTTTAATGTTGAATATGCCTACTTATCTCATAACGGATGCTATGCAGGGATGATGGTCTTTAATGATGACCAAGTAATACGAACAATGAAAAGCCTGATGCCAAATGTTGAAACTGGACAATGGGAATTAGAATATCTTACAGATAGAGCCAATACTATTCTAATAGATAAGCAATTAGACAATCCAAGAGATAAAGGATTTAGAAGGTTTACCCTAGCTCATGAATGTGGACATGGAGTAATCCATCCGTGTGTATTCTATAGAGATCCAAACCAACTATCTTTTTTTAATGAAGAAGAAAAGCCTGCTTCATTAGCTTGTCGAACTGGCGATGTTAATAAGAAGAAAAACAAACGCTGGGGATTTATGGATACAATAGAATGGCAGGCGAATACATTTGCTTCTTGTCTTTTGATGAATAAAAAAGCGATCAGAAAGTATTTATACTATCTAGGTTATGATAAGCATATTAAGGATGAGACTTATCTATTTGATTTCATCATGAAAGTATCAGAGCAATTCCAAGTATCAAAAACAGCAGCATTAGTTCGATTAAAAGTATTAGGCTATGCACCTAATGACTTTGAATTAACAAAAGAACTATATAACGAATTTAGTTTTTAAAATATAGCTTAGCTATATTTTTTTAAGAAAGAAATTAGCAAAGAAGCTAACAAGGAAAGATAAGGAGGTATTATGGAACAAATGGCGTGTCCAGTCTGTAAAAAGAGATTTTTTGATGTATCAAGAATTCCTTTAGAGAAAATAGAGATAGCAGCAAAATGTCCACATTGTGGGAAAATCTCAACACTGGAAATATCAAACAAAAATAAGAAAAAACCATACCGAGCAAAGAAGTAAATGTAACTATCAAATAGCCGGATGAGTATTCAAAAGGAAACTCATCTGGCTATTTTTATATATTAAGGAGGTGATCCTATAGAAATAAGAAACAAAGAAGGAAAAAGAGTCTGTGATATTAGTGAAGACAAGAAAAAGCTAACTATTAGGCGAGGTAAAAGTACAACCATAGCCTATGTAGTTAAAGGCGAAATTAAAATTTTAAATAAGTAAAAGATATCCGCAAGAACGCTAGACGGCAGTCGGAAAACCAAACCATGGTTTTCTATTGCCGTCTTTTTTGTTTTTACGGATGGCCTTCTTGCGGATCTAGAGATTTTGCAAGGAGGCAAAAGATGGCAAAGAAAAGATATTTAGAAATAAATGGTAAAGAAATCGAAGTTAGTGAAGAAGTCTACAAAGAATATATGAAACCAATCTGGAGAGAAAAAAAGAGAATCCAAAGAGCCTACAAGAATTTAGAAGAACTACAAGATAAAGACAGAATTAAAACAGTGGCTGAGAAAAATGGAAACTATGTCCAAGCAGGAAGCTTAGAAACAGGCTTTGTCGAAACAAAAGAATATGGTCTTCCCTTATCCCTTGATGTTGCTGAAGAAGAATACGACTTTGAAGTAGCAAGCATTCAAAACACTGAGGACATAGTATCGTACAAACTTCTAGAAGAAGCATTCTTAGAAGTCATTAGTGAATTTTCTGAAAGAGATAAAAAAGTTCTAAAACTACTCTTTCTCTACGAAATGAAAGAAAGAGAAGTCGCAGAAGTAGTAGGAATATCCCAAAAAACAGTTAATAACATCAAAAATAAGCATTTACCAAAGATTCAAGAAAAATTGAGACCTTGGAAAAAATAATTACTCAAAAACTTACTAGATGTCCTAAGGAATATGAAGGAAGAAGTCTTACTCAAATACAAACAGGATGTCCTAAGAAGTATGAGGATATGCAACTTACTCAAAATGAAGGCAAATGTCTTAAGGAGTATGAGAGGAGAAATCTTACTCAAAAATTTAATGAATGTCCCAAGGAGTATGAAAGGAGGAACAAAGTGGACTTAGTAAAAAACGAACAGATGGCAGAAAGTTTAATAGCCATCTCAATTGTAGCCAAGAAGATAGCTATGGAATTAATGCAACCAGAGAAAGGAGAAAAAGATGTCAAGAATAAAGCTACTAATGGAAATCAAAGAAGATGCAGAGAATCTTGCATCTAGTATAGGCATCCTTCTCACAGCACTAGAAAGTGATGAGGAACTACCTAAAGAAGAAAAGGTGAAACAAGAAGAAAAGACCTATGAGATTGAAGATGTTAGAAAGATACTAGCCGACAAATCAAGATTAGGCCATACAGCTAAGATAAGAGGACTCTTAGAAAAGTATGGAGCTAAAAAGTTATCTGAGATTGAACCAAGTAACTATAAAGGCTTGGTAGCAGATGTGGAGAAGTTGTAATGGGCGATCATGCTATTTTATCAGCATCATCTTCTAATAGATGGATTCACTGTCCACCAAGCGTTAGGCTCTCTCAAAAATATGAAGATGAAGTTAGTCCCTATGCACTTGAAGGCACATCGGCTCATGCCTTAGCAGAATATAAACTAAAGAAGTTATTAGGTTTAGATACTAAAGACCCAACAGAGGATTTAGATTTTTACGATGAAGAAATGGATGAGCTAACTGAGGGCTATGCTTCATATGTGACAGAAGTAATAAGTAGTTATGAAAGCCCAGCCGTATTTGTAGAAGAAAGGCTTGACCTATCAGAATATGTTAAGGAGTCTTTTGGTACAGCTGACTGTGTAGTTGTTGGAGGAAAAGAACTTCATGTAATAGATCTAAAGTATGGTCAGGGAGTTTTAGTAGATGCTAAAGAGAATTCACAACTCATGTTATATGGACTTGGTGCTCTAATTCTCTTTGATGGAATTTATGATATCGAAAAAGTAATTCTTCATATCTATCAACCAAGAAGATGTAGTATATCAACTTATGAAATCAAGAAGATAGAACTTTATGAGTGGGGAGAAACCGTACGAGAGATAGCAGAGAAAGCTTACAAAGGAGAAGGAGAATTCTCTTGTGGAGAATGGTGCATATTCTGTAAAGCAAAGAATAAATGCAGGAAAAGGGCAGAAGAGAATCTGAAACTAGCACAAGATGAATTTACTCTACCACCAGAACTATCTGACGATGAAATTGAAGAGATTTTACCAAAACTAGACGAACTGGAACAATGGGTCAAAGATATCAAGGCTTACGCTTTAGAAAGAGCAATGAAGGGTCATAGATGGAAGGACCTAAAACTGGTTGAGAGCAGGTCTAATAGAAGATACAGAGATGAAGATGAAGTAGTTAAGAAAGTAAAAGAACTGGGATTTAATCCCTTTGAAGAGAAGATACTTGGCATCACAGCTATGACTAAGTTACTAGGTAAGAAAGTCTTTGATGAAAATATCAGCGACTTATTAGAAAAACCAAAAGGCAAACTTACCTTAGTGAACATTAATGATAAAAGAGAAGAAGTTGTAATTAAAAATGTGAAAGAAGAATTTGGAGGATTTAATAATGCAAAATAAAACAAAAGTAATTACAGGTGAAGTTAGATTATCATATTTTAACGGATGGGAACCAAAGTCAATCAATGGCGGTAAAGAAAGATACTCAGTATCTGTCATTATCCCAAAGAGCGACCAAAAGACAATTGAGAAAATTGAAAAAGCAGTAGATGCTGCTATTGATGAAGGGCTTTCTAAATTCAATGGAAAGAAACCAAATAAGAAAGCTATCAAACTTCCATTAAGAGATGGTGACACAGAAAAAGATGATGAGGCATATGCAGATGCATACTTCTTAAATGCCAACTCTATGACAGCACCTCAAATTGTAGATAGAAACGTAGAGCCAATTCTTGATAGAAGTGAAGTCTACTCAGGAGTTTATGCAAGGGTATCACTAAATTTTTATGCCTACAACGTAAATGGCAATAAGGGCGTTGCCGTAGGTCTTGGAAATATTCAAAAACTAAGAGATGGTCAACCTCTAGGAAATAGGTCTAATGCAGCAGATGACTTTGATTCCATGGACGATGATGACGAAGATTTCTTAGCATAGGAGGCAGAAATGGACTATTTAATTACAGCAATAGTTTTAGCTATTTGGTCCTTTTTATGGTATAAGCTTGGATTTTTACAAGCTCAACTAAAAGAACTAGATAGAGATATCAGAAAAATAGAAAAACAAATAAAAGAAGATAGAAAAAATAATTTAGCAGAATTAACAAAGCTTAGTGATAGCTATGAAGAAATTGTCCATAGACCTTGAGACCTATTCTTCAGTTGACTTAGGCAAAAGTGGTGTATACAAATATGTCGAGAGTGAGGATTTTGAAATCCTCCTCTTTGCATATGCATTAAATGATGAAAAAGTACAAGTTATTGATTTAGCAAGTGGAGAGATTATTCCTGAAGAAATATTATCGGCACTTAATGATGAAAGTATAGAAAAGTGGGCCTTTAACGCAAACTTTGAAAGGGTGTGTCTATCTAGATTCCTTGGTGAAAGGCTAAATCCAAAAGGTTGGTACTGCACCATGATTTGGTCAGCCTATCTAGGGTTACCTCTATCGCTTGAAAAAGTAGGAGAGGTTTTGAAACTAGATAAGCAAAAGATGAATGAAGGAAAGGCTCTTATAAGATATTTTTCTATTCCTTGTAAACCAACTAAGACAAATGGTATGAGGACAAGAAATCTACCACACCATGATTTAGAAAAGTGGTCTACCTTTAAGAAATATAATCAAAGAGATGTGGAAACAGAAATGGCTATTAAGAAAAAATTATCAGCATTCCCTATGCCTCAATCAGAATGGGAAAACTACTGGATAGACCAAAACATCAATGACAGAGGAATTTTGATTGATGAAGTTTTAGTTGATTCGGCTATTAAATTTGATGAAATCTTACGAGAAGAAAATATGGATAGAGCCATAGAATTAACTGGTCTTGAGAATCCAAATTCTCCCATGCAGTTAAAAGAATGGCTTAACAAAAAAGGCTTAGAGATAGAGTCTTTAGCTAAAAAAGATGTAGAATCTGCTCTTAAAAATGCTAAAGGAGATATTAAAGAAGTATTGGAACTTAGACAGGAATTATCTAAGTCTTCAGTTAGAAAATATGATGCTATGAAAAATGTAAAAGGAAAAGACAATCGAGCAAGAGGTCTGATCCAATTTTATGGTGCAAACAGAACTGGAAGATATTCAGGAAGGCTTATTCAAGTTCAAAACTTAAGGAGAAACAATCTAAAAGATTTAGAACTAGCTAGAAGTCTTGTAAAAAATAGAGATTTCGAAACGATGGAAATTCTCTATGAATCTCCGTCTGATATTTTATCCCAATTAATAAGGACAGCCTTTATACCAAAAGAAGACACCAGGTTTATTATTTCAGACTTTTCAGCTATCGAGGCTCGTGTCCTTGCTTGGCTTGCAGGAGAACAATGGGTACTGGACGCTTTTGAAAATGGAGAAGATATCTATTGCAGAACAGCATCAAGGATGTTTGGAGTGCCAGTTGAAAAGCATGGAGTAAATGGACATCTTAGACAAAAAGGAAAGATAGCGACTTTAGCCTGTATTGCTGAAGGCGAGTTGGTTCTTACAGATAAGGGGTTAGTTCCTATAGAAAATATTACAAAAGCTCATAAATTATGGGATGGAGAAAACTGGGTTTCACATGATGGAGTTATATATAAAGGGATAGGAGAAGTGATTGAATATGATGGGCTTAGAGCAACAAAAGACCATATCGTATGGATCGAGGGGAAAGAAAAGCCGATACAATTTGGAGAAGCTGCCATCAGCGGAGCACATCTCCTACAATCAGGAGATGGTAGGAGAGCAATACGGGTGGGTGAAGATTATAAGCCCAGAGAAAAGATGGGCGAAAAACTGGAATTCTTGTTATGTCCTCACAAGATGTCAAGGCTGTGGAAGTATTCAATGGCAAGACAGGGGAAACTTAACAACAGGAAGATCAAAGGGTTGTCAAGCTTGCTCCCAACCAAGACAAATTCCACGATGGTTGGACAGAAGGCTAACAGCAGCAAAGCAAAGGTGTACCAATCCAAAAGATCCAGAGTTCAAAAACTATGGAGAAAGAGGAATAAAGTTCAAGTTTCCATCCATTCTAGAGGCAGGTCTTTATTTAATCAAAAAATTTGGACTGCCAAAAAGAGAACTAGAAATAGACAGAATAGACAACAATGGGCATTACGAAAGAGGCAACTTAAGATTTGCGACTCGTATAGAGAATGCTTCGAACAAGAGAAATACTGTGTTAACAGAATTTCATCAAAAATATTGGCCTTATGCACGAAGTGTTGTTATAAGGAAACTTTCAAAAGGGTTAAGCCGAGAAGAAATTATAGAGGATGCAGAATTAGCTGTATTCGAGAAAAGAAAAAATTGGAAAGGTATAGAGGCAAGACTAGACTTTATGATATACGAAATGCCGGAAAGAATAACCGTTTTACCGTATCAGGGAAATTAGTTCACAACTGTGGTTATCAAGGGGCCTTAGGTGCTCTTAAAGCAATGGGTGGTATTGAGATGGGTTTATCAGAAGATGAACTTCAATCAATAGTCGATTCCTGGCGAGAGGCTAATCCAAATATAGTGAGTCTTTGGTGGGACATAGATTCAGTCGTAAAAAGAGTTGTAAAGACTAGAACTAAAGAAAAATATAAGAGCCTAGTTATTAGCTATGAAAAGGGGATTCTTTTTATACAACTACCCTCAAAAAGAAGACTTGCTTATCCAAAAGCAAAAATAGGGATGAATCGTTTTGGTGGAGAGTCGGTAGTCTATGAAGGAATCGTAGTAGGAAATAAGTGGGACAAGATAGAATCTTACGGCGGTAAATTTGTAGAAAACATAGTTCAAGCAATAGCCAGAGATATTTTAGCTGAGTCTATGATGAGACTTGAGAAAAAAGGATTTAATATCGTCATGCATATCCATGACGAAGTTGTAATAGAAAGTGATTCATCTAGTATCGAAGCGATAAATGAAATCATGTCCATAGTTCCTAGCTGGGCACCTGGACTTATTCTCGATGCAGATGGATTTGAAAGTGAATTTTATAAGAAAGACTAAGGAGGTTTATTCATGTTTTATGTTAAAGAAAAAATAAATGATTCTATGGAAATAAGCATTGAAATAAATGATGAGAATGTCTTTTGCACCTGTCCAAAGTGCGGAAAAGAAGTTCGAGTAGATTTAGTTGAAGTATTGGAAGAAGGAGATTTAGTTTCTACTCAAGTTTGCTGTAATACTTGTAGTGAAACAATGAGGGATATTTATGAATAAAGAACTATACAACAGGAGTGGGTGCAAGGATCCCACTCCTTATCAAGCAATTAAAAATGCAGAGAAGAGGTACTATCCCTTGGTATATATCTGCAGTCCATTTTCTGGAGATGTTGAAAATAATGTAATCAAGGCACAGAAGTATTCTCGCTATGCCTTGGATAAAGGAAATATACCAATAGCACCACATCTTTTATTTCCTCAGTTTATGAGTGATGAAAGTGAGAGAAGACTTGCCATGCATTTTAATTATGTACTTCTTGGAAAATGTGAAGAAGTCTGGGTTTTTGGTGACTATATAAGCGCTGGAATGGCTGAAGAAATAAAGATTGCTGAAAAAAGAAAAATGAAGATTCGTTATATAAAGGAGGTAGCCTAATTGAAAATATATACCTCGAACTTAATAGGAGTGGAGTCAAACTGTGTTTATCCAAATGAGGTTAATACAGTAGATGTTAGGTCCTTTGAGAAAGCTGCGAGTTTTGATCATGTAATGGCTAAGTATAAAAATTCCTACAGGTCCAATGATAATTTTATAGAGTCAGAATGTGTTCCCATGGATATAGATAATGACCATTCAGAAAATCCAGATGATTGGATTTCAACTAACGATTTAAAGAGAATATTTGATGGAGTTAAATTTGCCATAGTTTACAGCAGAAACCATAGAAAAGAAAAAAATGGGAAAGCTGCAAGACCAAGGATGCACATATATTTTCCAATTCCTAAGGTTATAAATTTAGCTGAATATGTAGGAATCAAAGAAAGGTTGGCGGAGACTTATACTTTCTTTGATGGCAATGCCTTAGATGGAGCGAGATTTTTCTTTGGAGTTAAGAATCCTGCTGTTGAAATAGTTAGGGGAAGAAAATATATAACAGAAATTCTAAAAGATGACTTTGAAGACTTCGATAACTCTCAAGACTTAATTCAACAAGGCTCTAGAAATTCAACCATGAACCATTTTGCTGGTAGGGTTCTAATTCGATATGGAAATACAGATGAGGCAAGAGAATTATTCGATAAAAAAGCTAGCCTTTGCTCGCCACAACTCCCAGATGATGAGCTGGAACAAATCTGGAAGTCAGCTTGTAAATTCTATAAAAAAGTAGCATCAAGTGAAGATTATGTGCCACCTGAAGAATACAATGAAAGATATGAGGAATATAAGCCAGAGAAACTTACAGATATAGCAATGGCTGAAATCTTTACTAAGCATAACAAAGATAAAGCTATCTACACGATATCTCAAGGCTGGCTTTATTGGACGGGCAAGAAGTGGGAAGATTCTGAGCTAAAAGTAATGAGTCTTTATATGGAGACTGCCAAAAAAGTTTTAGAAAATGCAAGTATTGAATTTAAAGAGACATATCAAGAATTAGCAGATGCTGAAATGATGGGAAATAAGGAAGAAAAAGCACAAGCAAAGTTAAAGGTAAATACTGCAAAAGCCTATCTCAATTTTGCTAAAAAAATGAACGACCATGGAAAAGTATCTGGAATATTAAAACTAGCTAAGTCTTTGTTAGAAGTTAAAAATGAGAAACTTGATGCAGATGCTTTTATTTTAAATACACCAATAGGCATCATTGATTTAAAAACAAGTGAAATAAAAGAGCATGACCCATCTTACTATTGTACTAAGTTAACAACTGTAGCTCCTAGTAAGGACAATATGGATATGTGGATTTCAACATTAAAGGATGTAACTGTAGGAAATGAAGAGTTTATTAATTTCTTAAAATTCCATGCAGGGTCGACATTAATAGGTCATGTTTACGAAGAAGCACTCCTTATAGCTTATGGAGACGGAGGAAATGGGAAGTCTACTGTCTTTAACTCTGAGGCTCATGTTCTTGGAGACTATGCAGGTAAAATCCCAGCTGAGTCCTTAACAACAAGAGCAAAGAATGTGAAGGTTGATCTTGCAGAGTTATGTGGCAAAAGATTTATTCTAGCCTCTGAAACAGAAGAGGGTCAAAGACTGTCAAGTTCTATGCTAAAGCAGATAGCAAGTGTTGATGATATTTCAGCAGAAAGAAAATACTATGCACCCTTTTCATTTACGCCAACACATTCTACTATTCTCTATACAAATCATTTACCAAAGGTGGGCTCTAATGATCGAGGAACCTGGAGAAGGATTGTGGTGGCTCCATTTTCTGTCGCCATTAAAAATCCTAAGACAGACTATATAGATAAGCTTCTAGAAAAAGCAGGTGGGGCAATTCTACAGTGGATGATTGAAGGAGCAAAAGAATATATAGATGCAGGATTTAAATATCCAAAGTGTAATGTTGTAGATGATGCTAAAAGATCATATAAAGAAGAAAATGACTGGATAAACCATTTTATTTCAGATAAATGCATAAAAGGAACAAATTATAAAGAAATGAGTGCAAGGTTATATCAAGTTTATCGTGAGTGGGCTGGTTCAAATGGAGAATACATTAGGAACAATAGAGATTTTTCACGAGCCCTTATAGCAGAAGGTTATGAAAAGAAAAGGACGAATAGGGGAATTGAATGGGGCGGTATAACCATCAATGATTTAATGGAGTCGGAAGACGACTTTTTATAAATGCATCTTAGTGTAGCATTTATAGGCTAAATAAAAATGATTGTATAGAAAAAAGTTTTTCTTAATTAATGAAAAGTGCATACACTAAACTACAAAAAGACATGACTATTTACACTTGACTTAACACTAAATTGGCTTAATATACGAATTTTGTATGGTGTGAATAGTTATAGCCTACTTTCTTTTATATATTATTTTTATTCTCTCGTGTAAAAGGTTTATATAAAGCTACACTATACAACACTTAAAACAATGGAGGATTTATGAATTTCTATAATTACATGATGAAAAATCACTTAAATGAAAAGTCTCCAAGAGGAGATTTAGCAAGAGATATGAAGGAAGATAGGGACTTTCCTAAAAATAAAACAGGGAAATTTAAGGGCTGGAAAAGACTGATTAAAAATTATTTAAAAAGCCAGGGTGCTTGTTATGATTGTATGATGACTTTTGAAGAAGCGTGGAAGGAGTATGAAAATTGCGAGAGAAAGAGATTGAATCTGCCCTTGTTAAAAGAGTAAAAGAGAATAAGGGTCTATGTCTTAAATTTACATCACCATCAATGACGGGAATACCAGATAGGATAATACTTCTTCCAAAAGAAAAGATTGGATTTGTTGAAACAAAAAGACCTGGAGGAGAACCAAGACCAATCCAGAAAAAAAGAATAAGGCAACTTAAAAACTTAGGTTTTAAAGTTTATGTTCTTGATTCAAAAGAAAACATTGATGAAATAATAAAGAGGATTGGAGGTGACTAATTGGAATACACTCCACATAAATATCAAAACTATGCTACTGAATTTATAAAAGAAAATAAAGAATCAGCACTTCTACTGGACATGGGTCTCGGCAAGACGGTAATAAGCTTAACGGCTATAAAAGATTTACTCTTTGATTCTTTTGAAATTTCTAAAGTTTTAATTGTAGCACCATTAAGAGTTGCAAGAGATACATGGAAGGAAGAAATAGAAAAGTGGTCCCACCTTGATATCTTAAAATATTCAGTGGTCATAGGTAATGAAAAAGAAAGAATAAAAGCATTAGAAGAACAAGCAGATATTTACTTAATCAATAGGGAAAATATAGACTGGCTAATAAATAGGAGCGAACTACCATTTAACTACGACATGATTGTAATTGACGAACTATCATCTTTTAAATCTCATAGGTCAAAGAGGTTTAAAGCATTGATGAAAGTTAGACCAAAGGTAAAAAGAATAGTTGGTCTTACTGGAACTCCATCATCTAACGGACTTATGGATTTATGGGCTGAGTTTAGACTGCTTGATATGGGAGAGAGACTTGGTAGATTTATTGGTCAGTACAGGGAAATCTACTTCAAACCAGATAAGAGAAATGGACCAATCATTTATTCCTATAAGCCACTTCCTTTTGCTGAAGATGCAATCTATGAAAAGATATCAGATATCACAGTTTCTATGAAAGCTGAAGACTATCTAAAAATGCCAAAGAAGATAAACAATGAAGTTTTTGTAAATCTATCAGATAAAGAAAGAGATATCTACGAGACCTTAAAAAAAGACTTGGTTGTTAATATTAAGGATAAAGATATAGATGCAGTTAATGCTGCTGCACTTTCTAATAAGTTACTTCAAATGGCGTCAGGTTCTGTTTACGATGAAGATAAAAATATGATTCATATTCACGACAGAAAACTTGATGCTTTAGAAGATTTAATAGAAGGAGCAAATGGAAAACCTGTTCTGATAGTCTATTGGTATAAGTCAGATTTGAAAAGAATAAAAGATAGGTTTGATGTAAGAGAACTTAAGACAAGTGAGGACTTTAAAGAATGGAATCAAGGTAAAATTCCAGTGGCCATTATCCATCCAGCATCTGCTGGTCATGGGCTTAACCTACAAGCTGGGGGTTCAACACTTATTTGGTTTTCTCTTACTTGGTCCTTAGAACTTTATGAACAAACCAATGCCAGACTTTATAGGCAGGGTCAGAAAGAAACAGTTGTGATTCATCATATCTTAGCAAAAGGAACTATTGATGAAGATGTTATGAAAGCATTAGAAAATAAGAATAAAACACAAGCTGCACTTATAGATGCAGTAAAAGCAAATCTAGAGAGTTAATGTCATAGAATGTCACTAAGAACATTTGATAAGCTTAATATACGAGCAGAAGTTCTATAGAGAACTTACCTCAAAACTTATGGAGGTAAGAAATGAATGCAAAAGAATATTTAAAACAAGCTTTTTATTTAGACAAGAGAATAAACTCAAAGCTGGAGCAAGTTGAATCACTCAACGCTCTAGCAACAAAAGCTACATCGACCTTATCAGATATGCCTAAGAGTCCTAATAGAGGATCATCAAAACTTGAGGATACTATTGTTAAGATTATAGATCTCCAAGAAGAGATTAATAGGGATATAGATAAACTTGTAGATTTGAAAGCAGAGATGGTTGGAACAATCAAGCAAATTCAAAATAAGGAACTTCAAGTCATTCTTGAAAAAAGATATCTTTGCTTTGAGACTTGGGAGAAGATAGCAGTTGATATGAATTATGAAATTAGACATATTCATAGACTTCACAATCTAGGGTTAAAAGAAACTTCAAAGCTAATCAAACCTTGTCATGAAATGTCATAGAATGTCACTATGGAGTTGTAGTATTATTAAAATAGCAAAAGAATAATTAAAAGAGCCTTGGAGATTTAATCTTCAGGGCTTTTTCTATGGAGTGGTTAAATGCCAAGAAAACCTAAGAGACCATGTTCTCATCCAGGTTGTCCTGAATTAGTTGATGGACGATTCTGTAAGAAACATGAGAAGGAATACAACAAAAACTATGAAAAATATAAACGAGATCCTAAAACTCATAAACGTTATGGAAAAGCATGGAGACTTATAAGAAAAAGATATGTAGCAGAGCACCCGCTTTGTGAAATGTGTTTAAAAGAAAATAGAATGACAAAGGTAGAGGAAGTACATCACATACTTCCTCTTTCTCGTGGTGGAACTAATGATGAAGATAATCTTATGAGTCTTTGTAAATCTTGCCACTCAAAGATTCATGCAAAGAGTGGAGATAGGTTTGGAGGATAGCTTCACGTGGGGAGGGGGAGTCATTATCTTAAAAGCTGATCTCCCTACCAACGGTGCCGCCCTCTCACACACAAAAAAACGGGTTCAAAGGCCCTATTAAAGAAGATAATAAACTAGGAGGTGATAGTATCGCTAAAGACGGAACATACAGAGGTGGAAGAAGAGTAAAAGCAGGAGGGAAACCACAGCCTGCTGCTGAAAAAATAGAAAAAGGTAAAAAAGTAGAAATACTAATGAATGATATTCCAACATTCACGCCAGAAGAAATAGATGCTGTTGACTTACCAGACGGAGCAGTCCTTGATGGAGCAGATATGCCAACACCTAGTGACTATCTATCTGCAAAACAAAAGAATGGCATACCATTAGGTGCAGATGAAATATATAAAGAGACTTGGAGTTGGTTAAAACAGAGAAACTGTGAAAACTTAGTAAATCCAAGATTATTAGAATCCTACTCCCAGGCTTTTGCAAGATACATTCAATGTGAAGAGGCAATAAGTCAATTTGGACTTTTAGGAAAGCACCCTACTACTGGTGGAGTTATTGCATCTCCATTTGTACAGATGTCTAGCCAGTTTCAAAAGACGGCCAATCTTCTATGGTACGAGATTTATGACATAGTTAAAGAAAACTGCACGGAAGTATATGAAGACTATGGAGAAGATATGATGGAAAAATTACTAAGGCAGAGGAGGTAATTGTATTGTTTGAAAAAGTAAATCCAAAGCATCCAGATAAAATAGCAGATTGTATTGCTGGTGCAATTGTAGATTTAGCATATAAAGAAAAAGATAATCCTAAAATAGCAGTTGAAGTTTTGCTGGGGCATGGAAATTGTCATGTAATTATTGAAACAGATTGTAATCTAAATAAAAAAGAAATTGAAACAGCGATTAAGAGGATAGCTGGAGAGGTCATAGCAGATATTAAAATAGTTGAGCAGGATATCCACCTATCAAATAATCAGAAAGATAAGTTAAAATGTGGAGATAATGGAATCTTTAAGGGAGTGCCTACATCAGACGAAGAAAAGGAACTATCTTTAATTGCTCGTGAAATTTATTCTAATTATCCTTACGATGGGAAATACATTCTTGATGGGGATAAACTTATTATTTGTCAGTCAAATGTATCTACAGAAATTTTAAAATCAATTTATCCAAGAGGAATTGTAAATCCATTAGGAGATTGGACTGGAGGATATAATGTTGATACTGGAGCAACTAATAGAAAACTCGGTTCTGATATGGGACGAGCAGTAACTGGTGGGGGTCTTTATGGTAAAGACCTATCCAAGGCTGATGTATCGGTTAATATTTATGCCCACCTAAAGGCACAAGAAGAAAATAGAGAGATTGAATTATCCTGTGCAATCGGGGATGAAACTGTTGATGGTAGACCATATTCAGAAATTGTAGAAATTGCTAGAAACTACATTAACTCTATTGGTGGTTTTGAGGAATTTGCTAAGTGGGGGCTCATATGATTACAACAAAAGAAATGAAATTAGTTGATATTGAAAAACTTGTACCCTATGTAAATAATGCAAGGACTCATTCAGCAGACCAGATTAACAAACTACGATCATCAATTCGAGAGTTTGGTTTCATCAATCCTGTAATTATTGATAAAGACTACGGAGTGATTGCTGGTCATGGAAGAATTATGGCGGCAAAGGAAGAAGGGATAAAAGAAGTACCTTGTGTCTTTGCAGACCATCTAAACGAGGCACAGAAGAAAGCCTATATCTTAGCTGATAACAGAATGGCTCTTGATGCTGGTTGGGATGAAGAACTATTAAGAGTAGAAATTGAGTCCCTGGAAGATTATGGTTTTAATGTAGAACTTACTGGGTTTTCACCAGATGAGCTATCTAATATTTTTGACCTTGGAAATGATACAGAAGATGACGGTTTTGATGTAGACAAGGAATTAGAAAAACCTACTTTTTCTAAAGTTGGAGATATTTGGACCTTAGGTAAGCACAAACTTATTTGTGGAGATTCTACAGATGAAACCACTTACGAGAAATTAATGGGAGAATCAAAAGCAAATCTTATCATCACAGACCCTCCATACAACGTAAACTATGAAGGATCAGCTGGAAAAATTAAAAATGACAATATGGAGCAAGATAAATTCTATGAATTTTTACTAAGCTCCTTTTTAAATATGGAGAAATTCCTCGCAGATGATGGTTCGATTTATGTTTTCCATGCAGATACAGAGGGACTTAATTTCAGAAAGGCATTTCAAGATGCTGGCTTTTATTTATCTGGTACTTGTATTTGGAAAAAGCAGTCCCTTGTACTTGGAAGAAGTCCATATCAATGGCAACATGAACCAATTCTTTATGGTTGGAAGAAAAAAGGAAAACACAACTGGTATACAGGAAGGAAGGAGTCTACCATTTGGGAATTTGATAAACCAAGAAAAAATGGCGACCACCCTACTATGAAACCTATTCCTCTTTTATCTTATCCTATTAAAAATTCATCAATGACAAACTCCATTGTACTTGATCCATTTGGTGGAAGTGGAAGTACACTAATAGCTTGTGAACAGACTGATAGAATTTGTAGGATGATTGAACTTGATGAAAAATTTGTAGATGTCATTGTAAATAGATTTATTGAACTAGTTGGTAGTGATAAAGATGTAAGCCTTTTAAGAGATGGAAAAAAATATAAGTATGAAGATGCTATTAATCTAACTTGATATAAATCAGTATTTGAGTGATATATGTATGTGAGGTGATTAGATGATTTCAAGGGAAATTATACAAAAATTAAAAAAGACGTATCCAGTAGGTACAAGAGTAAAGCTAATCCAAATGGAAGATATACAAGCACCACCAACTGGAACTCTAGGTACAGTTTATGGAGTGGATGCCATTGGATCAATCCTAGTAAAATGGGATAATGGTTCGATGTTAAATGTAATTTTCAGAGTTGATAGAATAGAAAAGGTATCGAGTAAAGGTTGAAATATAGCCATTATATCTTCTAATTAACTTGACTTATTTTTGACGGTACGGTTATATGTACATACAAAAAAGATAAGGAGAGAAATATGGCATACAAATACATGAAAACACAGGAAGATTTGAATGAGTTAATCGACTCTTCAGCAATTACAATGCTTGGACTTTATGAAGGAGAAAATGGAGACTTAGCTTTCCAAGATTATTTAAAAGACTATCTTGAAGATGACACAATTTACATCACAATGGGAAAAACAATTAACGAATTTTACGAAAGCGACCTTCCTGAAGATTTAAGAATAGTAAGTTTAAAATACAATAAGCTTGGAAGACTTCCAATGATAAGGCTTGAGATTGGAGCAAAGTGGTTTGACGACTTTATAGATAATCTTTAAAAAGATTGAAAAATAGCCGATTTATAGGCATAAAAGACTTGACTAATACTCTCCTATACGGGAATATGCATAGAACAAAAGCAAAGGAGAGTAAAACCATGAAAAAAGAGCTTTTAGAAAGATTAGAAACAGAAGTTAAAGCTTGCAAAAGATACGCAGAAAACTCAATAAAAAAATCAAAAGAGGGCAAGATTGGAGCGGCCATTAACCTTTTAGACATAGCAGGAACAGCAAAGAAATGTGCAGACCAAGTTCATGAAGAACTTTGGGAAGTATCAAAAGGAAATTTAACAGATGAAGAATTCCAACTTTTTGCAGAATCAGAAACACTAGAAAGGGAACTTAAGAAAGCATACAAAGAATTAAACATAGCAAGACAAAGATAAAATAAAAATCCAAATAGAGTTTAGGCTCTATTTGTCGTAGTAGAAGTCACAATCATGTGGCTATTTTTTATGCCCATTTTTATAGGAAGGAGGTCAAATGAAATATAAACCAACAAAATTTATGCTACCTACATCTCACTATGATAAAAACAAAGCAGACTATGCAGTTACCTTTATAGAATGCCTTAAACATACTAAAGGTAGATGGGCAGGTAAAGACTTCAAGCTTATTGAATGGCAAGAAGAAATCATAAGAGACTTGTTTGGTATTGTAAAAGATACAGGATATCGACAATTTAATACTGCATATATTGAAATACCAAAGAAGATGGGAAAGTCAGAACTTGCAGCTGCTGTAGCGCTTCTTCTAACTTGTGGTGATGGAGAAGAAAGAGCAGAAGTTTATGGTTGTGCTGCTGACAGACAGCAAGCAACTATTGTCTTTGATGTGGCTGCCGATATGGTAAGGATGAGTCCAGCCCTATCTAAAAGAGTAAAGATTCTAGCATCTCAAAAGAGGATGATATATAAGCCGACCAATTCTTTTTATCAAGTTCTATCTGCTGAAGCATACTCAAAACACGGCTTTAATATTCATGGTGTAGTCTTTGACGAACTTCACACTCAACCTAACAGAAAGTTATTTGATGTTATGACAAAAGGGTCTGGTGATGCAAGAACCCAACCTTTATATTTTCTTATAACAACTGCAGGAACAGATACGAAATCAATCTGCTACGAGACTCATCAAAAGGCAGTCGACATACTTGAAGGTAGAAAAACTGATCCAACTTTTTATCCTGTGATTTATGGAGCAGACAGAGAAGATGATTGGACAGATGAAAAAGTATGGCATAAAGCAAATCCTTCTCTTGGAATTACAGTTCCAATAGAAAAAGTAAGACAAGCTTGTGAATCGGCTAAGCAAAATCCAACTGAAGAGAATGCTTTTAGACAACTAAGACTTAATCAGTGGGTCAAGCAAGCAATTAGGTGGATGCCTATGGAAAAATGGGATCTATGTAATTTTGCTGTTAATGAAGAAGAATTAAAAGGCAGAGTTTGTTATGGTGGACTTGACCTATCATCTACAACGGATATTACAGCTTTTGTTTTAGTCTTTCCTCCAATAGATGAAGATGATAAATATCAAATACTTCCTTACTTTTGGTTGCCGGAAGACAATCTTGATCTAAGAGTAAAAAGAGACCATGTAAACTATGACCTATGGAAAAAACAAGGCTATATTATGACAACAGAAGGTAATGTAGTCCACTATGGTTTTATTGAAAAATTCATAGAGGACTTAGGTGTGATATATAACATTAGAGAAATTGCCTTTGATAGATGGGGAGCAGTTCAGATGGTTCAAAACTTAGAAGGGATGGGTTTTACAGTAGTTCCCTTTGGTCAAGGATTTAAAGATATGTCTCCACCAACTAAAGAACTCATGAAACTAACCCTTGAAAGAAAAATAGCCCATGGAGGACATCCCGTTCTAAGATGGATGATGGATAACATCTTCATACGAACAGATCCTGCTGGAAATATTAAGGCAGACAAGGAAAAATCTACAGAAAAGATAGATGGAGTTATCGCTACAATCATGGCTATTGATAGGGCTATAAGATGTGGTAATGATACAAGTGAATCTGTTTATGATGAGAGGGGTCTTATCGTATTTTAGAAATAAAAAATAGTGATATAATAAAATATATAAAACAGGTGGGTAAAATAGTTATGATTTATGATATAAGAAATCCAGAATTAGCAATTGAAACTTTAATAAATTTAACAAATGTACCAAAAGATGTTTGGATAAATAGTTTCAGAGATGTAAAAAACGCTGGTTATACTCAAATCGTTGAAGGGCTAATCAATGAATATAGAATCAAAGAGCTTAATTGTGATGATATAGAATTTATTTTTTCTCATATAACCACAAGTAACAATGGATGTGAATCAATTAAAAAGTATGGCTTACTGGATTTAAGAGAGTCTTACTTATTAAAGGATTCTGAGTTGAGAAAAATGTTGGATTCTAATGGGATAGAAATTGACATAGAGAACAAATTTTTAAAATTCAAAAATAATACATTTGATATCAACTTTGAAATAGATTGTCCTCCGACAGATACATTGGAAAAGTTAGCTTGGAAAATCGGATATAAATTTTATTTTGATTATAATATTTGTGGATTTTTAACTTTAGAGAATTCTGCTTATTCAGGGAATATACACAAACGACCAGAAATATTATTGAATATAGATCAACTTTTGGATTTGCAATTATCAAAAAAGTGGACTAGTGAAACTATTGCATATGAAGTAGTAACAAAAGTAAGAGGAGATTTAATAGATAATGAAGGCAGCAACAACTGGAGATGGATAAGCTATTTATGTAAAGCGTATGATATTGCATTTTGTGGTCAAACAGAAAATATTATACTTTTAAAAAGAGGAGTAAAGATACCGAAAGAAAATATTTTGGAAATAAATAAGTTTTATAAGTGGAAATAAGTACCAACTAAAGCATCTACAAAAGTAGGTGCTTTTCTTATATCTAAATTTAGGAGGTGGTAATATAAACATTTTAAACTTAATATTCAAGTCGAGAGACAAACCTAAAGACGGGGAGAGAATATCTTCATCGTCTTTTTTATTTGGGAGAACTACAGCAGGAAGGAATGTCAACGAATTTACTGCTATGCAAATGACAGCAGTTTATTCATGCGTGAGAGTTCTTGCTGAAACCTTAGCAGGACTTCCTCTTCATTTATATAAAAGAGGAGATTCAAACTCAAAGGAAAAAGCAAAAGACCATGCCATATATTCACTATTGCACGATGAACCAAATACAGAGATGACTTCATTTGTTTTTAGAGAAACACTAATGACCCATCTATTACTTTGGGGTAATGCCTATGCTCAGATAATTCGTAATGGAAGAAATGAGGTTATTGGCCTCTATCCACTAATGCCAAATAAGATGACTGTTATGCGAAGTGAAGATGGAGAAATTTTTTATAAATACAATCACAAATCAGAAGAAGTTTATCTCTTAAAAGAAGATGTTCTTCATATACCAGGACTTGGTTTTGATGGACTCATAGGATACTCGCCAATCACCATGGCTAAAAACGCAATTGGAATGGCTATGGCTTGTGAAGATTACGGAGCGTCATTCTTCCAAAATGGAGCACAACCAGGTGGAGTTTTAGAGCATCCAGGTATTATTAAAGACCCAGAAAGAGTTAGAGAGTCATGGAATGCAGCCTTTCAAGGGCCTAAAAACGCAAACAAAGTGGCTGTACTTGAAGAAGGGATGAAATACCAACCAATAGCCATAGCACCAAGTGAGGCCCAGTTTTTGGAAACAAGGAAGTTTCAGTTAAATGAGATAGCAAGAATATTTAGAATACCGCCTCATATGATTGGTGATTTGGAGAGGTCCTCATTTTCAAATATAGAACAGCAGTCACTTGAGTTTGTTAAATACACTCTTGACCCTTGGATTGTTCGTTGGGAGCAATCCTTGGAAAGAGCACTACTAACAAATAAAGAAAAGGAATCCTACTTTATTAAATTTAATCTTGATGGACTTCTAAGAGGAGACTATGAATCAAGGATGAATGGATATGCCGTGGGAAGACAGAATGGTTGGATGAGTGCAAATGACATAAGAGAATTAGAAAATTTAGATAGGATATCAGCTGAAGAAGGTGGTGACCTATACCTTGTAAATGGAAATATGCTACCACTTGACAAGGCAGGTAGTTTTTATCAGTAGAAAGGAGAAGAGATAAGTCCTAATGAAGAACAATAAAATATTTTGGAATTGGAAAAAGGATTCAAATGAACTCTATATAGATGGAGTTATTGCAGAAGAGTCTTGGTTTGATGATGAAATCACTCCAAGGCTCTTTTTTGAAGAATTAAAAAATAAAAGTGGAGACATAACTGTATGGATCAACTCCCCTGGTGGAGATTGCATAGCTGCATCAAGAATTTACACCATGCTTTTAGAACACAAGGGAAATGTGACCATTAAGATTGATGGACTTGCAGCATCAGCAGCATCTGTCATTGCCATGTCAGGAACTGAAGTATTGATGAGTCCAACATCATTAATGATGATTCATAACCCCTTAACTGTAGCCATTGGTGACTCAAAAGAAATGCAAAAAGCTATAGATATGTTAAAGGAAGTTAAGGAATCAATCATCAATGCCTATGAGATTAAAACGGGTTTATCCAGAGAAGAGATTTCAAATCTAATGGATGGAGAGACTTGGTTTGATAAGAATAAGGCCATTGAGATGGGCTTTTGTGACGGAACTCTCACTGATAAAAGAAAAGATGAAAAAGTTACGAACATGGTCTTTTCAAGGCGAGCAGTTACAAACTCACTCTTAACAAAGATAAATAAAGAAGTAAAGACTCACTCAATTAGTGAAGTAGAAGAAAGATTAAACAAAATTAAAAACACTTGGAGGTAAAGATATGAACTTAAAAGATCTAATGGAAAAGAGAACTAAAGCTTGGGATGAGGCAAAAGCATTTGCTGAATCTAAGAAAGATGAAAATGGCCTAATGTCTGATGAAGACTTTAAGACATATGAAGAGATGGAGAGAACTATCGAGAATTATACTCGTGAAATCGAAAGAAAGAAGAGGGAAGAAGAAATGGATAAAACTTTAGAAAAACCTATTACTCAAGCACTAACAAATGAACCTGCTACTTTTAATGAAGAAGAAAAGCCAATGAGAGCAAGAAATGTCTATAAGAAATCTATGATGAAGGCATTAAGAACTAACTTTAGAGATATTTCAAATGAATTAAAAGTAGGTACAGATGAAAGTGGTGGATATTTAGTTCCTGAAGAGATGGAATCAGATATTGTAAATGGTCTTGAAGAAGAAAACATTGTAAGAAAATTAGCTACAAAAGTTCAAACTTCTGGACTTCATAAAATTAATATTGCAGCTACAAAGCCAGCAGCCCTATGGGTAGAAGAAGGTGGCCAACTTACCTTTGGAGATGGCACATTCGATCAAGTATCTCTTGATGCACATAAACTCCATGTTGGTATTAAAGTTACTGAAGAACTTCTATATGATTCAGCCTTTAATTTAGAAAAATACATCACTGAAGAATTTACTAGAGCGTTAGCAAATGCTGAAGAGGATGCTTTCCTAAATGGAGACGGAGTAAATAAGCCTACAGGAATTTTTGATTCTAAAAAAGGTGGAGAACTTGGGGTGACAACAAAGGCTCAATCAATTACTGCAGATGAACTCATTGATTTAGTTTACTCCTTAGATAGACCTTATAGAAAGAAAGCAGCCTTCATTTTAAATGATGCAACAGTTGCTCAAGTTAGAAAGCTTAAAGATGTTAATGGTGCATATATTTGGCAACCATCACTTAAGGATGGAGAACCAGATAGACTTTTAGGATATCCTGCCTATACATCTGCCTTTGCTCCAAAAGCTGAAAAAGGAAAACTTGCTGTAGCCTTTGGCGATTTTTCGTATTACAAGATTGGAGATAGGGGAAATAGGTCCTTCCAAGACTTAAAGGAATTATTTGCTGGTAACGGCATGGTAGGTTTCTTAGGTAAAGAAAGAGTAGATGGAATCTTAGTTTTAAGAGAGGCAGTTAAACTTTTAAAAATCGGTGCTACTGCCTAAGGAGTAAATTATGATTACTCTTGAGGAGGCAAAGTCCTATTTAAGGGTGGATTTTGATGATGAGGATGAGATAATTGAATCTCTCATCCAATCATCAATCAAACACTCCATGGATGTAGCCAGGGTTAATAGTGAAGAAGAACTTTCTAAAAATCCAAATGGAAAGATAGCTGTTCTCTATATGACTGCTTATCTTTATGAGCATAGAGAAGAGGCAGATTATTCTGAACTAAACTTAACTCTAAGGGCTTTATTATTTGGAATGAGAAAGGCTGAGTTCTAATGAAGGTATCTGATTTAAATAGAAAAATAACCTTTCAAAATAAAAATGTTGAGGTGGATGGAATTGGTAACCATAAATCAGTATGGGCAGATTGTCTAGAAACTGCAGCCTATATATCTTTTCAAGGTAAAGGAGAAGAAGTTTTCCTAGGTATGGAAGTAGATAGGTCAGATATTTCTTTTACTGTAAGATTTCAAAATAGTCTGAAGAACATTAATACTTCAGAGTACAGAATTCTATTTGAAGATGAAAAGTACAATATCATCTCAATTGACTTTATGAACTACAAAAATAGACTTATAAAGTTTAGGTGTAGGAAGGTGAGTAGATGAATGTAAAAATTGAAAACCTAGCCAGTGAAATTATGAAGGGCTTAGAAGAATATTCTGATATGGCAACAGATGAAGTCAAAAAGGAAGTCAAAAAAGCTGGTAGCAATATTAGAAAAGACATACAAGAAAATGCACCTGTAGGAGAAACAAAGAAATATTCTAAATCTTGGTCAGTAAAAACTATAAAAGAAACTTCGAACTCAATAGAACTCGTAGTTCACTCAAGAAATAGATACCAGCTGGCTCATCTACTTGAGAAAGGCCATGTTCTTAGGCAGGGTGGAAGAGTATCTGCTAAGCCACACATTGGACCAGCTGAAGAGAAAGGAGTAAGAGAATTGGAAGAAAATATTATGAGGAAACTAAACGATGGTTAGGTTATTAAAGATAATTGAAGATATAGGACTTCCATTTGCATACTCGCACTTTGCTGAAGGAGAAAGTCCAGACCCACCATTTTTGGTTTATCTTTTTCCAAAGAATAAACACTTTGGTGCAGATGGAGTAGTCTTCTATAAAAACACCCAGATAGACTTAGAACTTTACACTGATAAGAAAGATTTAAAATTAGAAGAAAAAATAGAAGAGATACTTGATAGAGAAAAAATCTATTATGAAAAATCTGAAGTTTGGATTGAATCAGAAAGACTTTATGAAGTTCTCTATGAATTTACTATGGAGGTAAAAAATGGCTAATAAAGTTAAATTTAATATTTGTAATGTTAATGACCTAACCCCACGAGCCTTGCGAGTGGTAGGTAGGTCAGATGTCACGCAATCCAATTCTCTGCGACTGATAAGGAGCGAAGAGAATTGTGATGGAGCTGACTCACTACAATTTATGGGAGGTAACAATTATGGCAAATAAGGTAAAGTTTAATATTTGTAATGTTCACTACGCTCTCTTCGATAAAGCTGAAGAGGGCGTTATTAAATATAAAACACCAGTGCCAATGCCTGGTGCTGTTTCAATTTCATTGGATCCTAATGGAGAGCCTGAAAGCTTTTATGCAGATGGAATTGAATACTACACTATTTCAAACAATATGGGATATGATGGAGATTTAGAAATTGCCCTTATTCCAGAATCCTTTAGGACTGATGTTTTGATGGAAAAATCAGATTCTAATAAAGTTCTTATTGAGTCTTCAAATTCTGAAACTGCGAACTTCGCACTTCTTTTTGAGTTTGATGGCGACCAAAAGAAAATCCGTCACGTCATGTATAACTGTTCAGCTGCAAGGCCTACCCTTGAAGGAGAAACCAACGAGGAATCAAGAGAAGTCCAACCAGAAACCTTGTCTATTCAAGCAAGACCACTTCCAAATGGAAATGTAAAGGCTAGAACAGGTGAAGAGACTACAAAGGAAACTTATGATGGTTGGTATAAGTCAGTCTATATGCCCACAGAAACGACAGTAACACCTTCAAGGGCAAGTGTTGGAGGTAAATAAATATGGCACTAACAAAGAAAATTCAAATCGATGGGAAAGAAGTTGTTTTCCGTGCATCAGCAGCTATCCCAAGAATCTATAGACTTAAATTTGGAAGAGATATCTTCAAAGACTTGATGGAACTTGAAAAGTCCATGAAGAAAAATGATGAAGATAAATCTAATCTTGATATAGGCTCATTAGAACTATTTGAAAACATAGCCTATGTAATGGCTAAACATGGAGATAAATCTGTGCCAGATAGTCCAGAAGAATGGTTGGATAATTTCTCAACCTTTTCAATTTATCAAATTCTACCTCAGCTAATTGAGTTATGGGGACTTAATATAAAATCGGAAGAAGTTCCTAAAAAAAAGTAAGACCAACAGAAAGACCAATGACCACAGCATTATTCCTATTAAGGGCAGTGGAACTTGGCCTTTCTGTTTCTGATTTATCCCTATTAACAATTGGACTTGTAAATGATATGTTCACAGAAAAGAATAATGACGACTATAAATTCAAAGAAGTAGCTACGCAAGAAGACTTTGATAAATTTTAATCTTCAAGCTTAGCTACTCTTTTTTCAGCATCTTTATAGACTTTAGATTCGGCTCTTGCACCGATAATAATAACAAGAACTTCGTCATCTGATTTTTCCAATTTATAAACGATTCTAAGACCTGAACTCTTAAGTTTAATTTTCATAAGACCAGCAAGCTTAGAATCAGAAAGGTTAGAAAGAGGCTTGCCATAGCCACCTTCGGTATTAGGAAGAGGATTTATTAAGATCCTCTTAAGTGCTTTATCGACAATTTTTCTTTGAGATCCATCTAAGGCTTTATAGTCTTGGATGGCTTCTTTTATAAAGGATAGTTTATAGTTCATTCGATTTCGTCCTCATCAAGAGGAGAGACTTCATTTAAATTGATATGAAAGGCTTCTTCAAATTCAACTTGAGAAATTAAATCGGATTTATCCATTGATGACATCCTTGTATTGGCAAGCATAAGATCTCTTGCATCTTCGAGCTCATCAATGAGTTTCGTATACTCATCAGGAGAAACAAGAATGCACTCAGGAGCGTTGTTCTTTAATACGACCTTAGAACCGTTCACTTTGACATCATCGAAAATACGTCCAGCTAAGCCTCGATTAAATTCAGAAATGGATACAGTCTTGTTGGATAATTCTTTTACAAAATTCATACTTATCACCTCAAGATAAGTATAGCAGAAATTGATAAAAACATCAATAAAAATACTGATAAATATATCTCTAAAGAGGAGGTGAGATATTGGCAAATAGAATAAAAGGGATAACTGTTGAGATTGGTGGAGATACTACCAAATTACAGACTGCACTAAAACAAGTAAATACGGAGATTAAACATACTCAATCGGAACTGCGTGATGTCAATAAACTTCTAAAACTTGACCCTGGAAATACAGAACTTATCTCACAAAAGCATAAGCTATTAGGTCAGACCTTAGAAGAAACAAAGAATAAATTAACCTCTTTAAAAGAGGCACAGAAACAAGCTGAACAGGCTCTTGCAGAAGGAAAGATTTCCCAAGAGCAATATGATGCCCTTAAACGAGAGATTATTGAAACAGAACAAGCCCTTAAATCTCTAGAAAGACAAGGCGCAACCACTAATCAAACTCTGCAAAACATAGCTATTACTGGGGAAAAATGGCAAAACACAGGGCAAAATATAGAAAACGTAGGAAGAAAAATGATGCCAGTATCTCTTGCAGTAGCAGGTCTTGGGGTAGCAGCTGTAAAGACTGCATCAGATTTTGACTCAGGTATGTCAAAGGTAAAAGCAGTATCAGGTGCAACAGGGTCCGACTTTGATGCTCTGAGGGAAAAGGCTCGTGAAATGGGGGCCAAGACAAAGTTCTCAGCATCTGAAGCGGCAGAGGCTATGAACTACATGGCCATGGCTGGTTGGAAAAGTAAAGACATGATTGGTGGTATTGAAGGAGTCATGAACCTTGCTGCAGCTAGTGGTGAGGATCTAGCTACTACTTCAGATATCGTTACAGATGCCCTTACTGCCTTTGGTTTAAAAGCTGAAGACTCTTCCCACTTTGCTGATGTACTTGCTGCTGCATCATCTAATGCCAATACCAATGTTTCATTAATGGGTGAAACCTTTAAATATGCTGCACCTATTGCTGGTACACTTGGATATTCCGTTGAAGATACTGCAGTAGCTATAGGTTTAATGGCTAACGCAGGAATAAAGGGCTCACAAGCAGGTACAGCTTTAAGGTCTGGACTAACAAGGCTCGCATCACCAACTAAAGAAGTTATTAACGGAATGTCTATGTTAGGTTTATCTATTGAAGATGTACAGGGGCTTTCACTTGATGAAACTCTAAGCACTTTTAGAGTTGCCTTTGCGAACTTAGACGGAACTCAAAAAGCACAAGCAGCATCCATGATATTTGGTAAAAACGCTATGTCTGGAATGCTTGCAATTATAAATGCCAGTGAAAAAGACTACAACAGTTTGAGTGATGCCATCTATAACGCTGATGGAACAGCAGAAAAAATGGCTACTACTATGCAGGATAACCTAGCTGGTCAATTAAAGATCCTACAATCTGCCTTAGAAGAATTAGCTATATCCTTTGGAGAACTTTTAATGCCTGCTGTTAGAAAAGCAGTAGATATATTAACAAAATTGGTAAATGGACTTAATGCCCTTCCAGGACCAGTAAAAGGTATTATTGCAGGTATCGGTCTTTTTATAGCTGCTCTTGGACCTGTACTTATGATTGTAGGAAAACTTATCTGGTCAATAGGAACTATTATGACCAAAGGACCTTTAATAGTAGGAGGGATAACTAAGATAGTTGGAATCTTTATAGGTACACTTATACCATCAATTACTGCAGTAGTATCAGCCATTGGGATTGTTCCTATTGCTATTGGTGCAGTAATAGCTGGTCTTGTTCTTTTATGGAAGAAGTGCGACTGGTTTAGAGAAGGACTTATCTCCATATGGGAAACTATTAAGGAATCAACTGTTGCCATTTGGAATGGAATAAAAGAATTCTTCGTAAACCTATGGCAAGGGATATCTGATTCATGGACAAGTACCTGGACTGAAATCACAAGTTTTCTATCGGAATTCTGGACTGGATTTATTGAAGGAATTAAGAATACTTGGAAAGGTATCAAGGATTTCTTTTCCAATCTATGGAATGGGGTTGCTGAAGGATGGAACAGTATCTGGACATCTATAACAACTTTTCTAACTGAATCTTGGAATACCTTTATTGAGGGAGCCAAGAGTCTATGGCAAAGTTTAGGAGAATTCTTTACAAGTCTCTGGACAGGAATTCAAACAACTTTTACAAATATATGGACAGCTATTTCAACTACAACTACAGAAGTATTTACAGCAGTTGGAGAGTTTATCAGGACTACTTGGGAAGGTATTAAGACTTTAATTTCAACAGTTCTTGATGCAATTAAAGTAAAAGTAGAGACCATTTGGAATGGACTAAAAGAGTTCTTAACAACAGTCATTACTGCCATTGGAACATTTATATCCACATCCTGGAATAATATAAAAACGACGATTGAAACTATCTTGACTTCCATTAAGACAATCCTTGAATCAATCTGGAATGGGATAAAGACCTTTATCTCATCAACAATGAATAATATTAAGACCTTTGTTTCATCTGCTTGGAACTCCATAAAGTCTACTATTTCATCAACAGTAAATACTGCAAAGTCAGCTGTATCATCAGCATTTAATTCCATGAGATCAAGTATTTCATCTACTATGTCAAATATTCAATCTACTATTAGAAATGGATTTAATAATGCGGTTAATCATATTAAGAATTTGGCATCCCAAGCTTATACATGGGGAGCTGATATGATTAACGGAATTGCAAGAGGGATTAGAAGTGCGATTAGCAATGTTACATCGGCTGTATCGAATGTAGCATCAACCATTAGGTCTTACCTGCACTTCTCTGTTCCAGATGTTGGTCCACTTACCGACTACGAATCATGGATGCCTGATTTTATGGAAGGTCTATCTAAGGGGATAGAAAAGAGCAGAAGACTAGTCCAATCTTCAATGGAAAATGTAGCAAGCGATATGGTTTTAAGTCCAAATATATCATCTCTTGGTATAGGTGGACATGATAAAGAATCTGCTGTAAGTGGCATTGATATAGGAAGACAAATATCTGATGCACTTGCAAACATAAATTTAAAATCTGAAAATTCTGGAGATATAGTCATACCAGTTTATCTTGGTGGAACTCTCCTTGATGAAGTTATTGTCAATGCATCTATGCGTAAGAATTTAAGAAGTGGAGGTAGATAATGACCTAACCCAAAATCTATGATTTTGTTGGTAGGTCAGATGCAGTCTCACCCCATGAACAAGGAGCAAAGCGACGCAGTGAATGGAGGTGTAGTCGTATAATGAAATATCAATCATATTTAATTATTGAAGGAGTAGACCTACCTCTACCAAATTCTTATGATTTGGAGTTTAGAGATATAGAAGCAGATACTGGAGGAGAAACAGAAGCAGGCACTATTCAAAGGGATATTGTTAGAAATAAAGTAGCAAGTATTTCTGTAAGTTTTTCTTGTAGTCCTAAACTTGTAAAGACCTTAAGCAATTTTGCTAACAAGTCTAATCTTAAAGTTAAATTCTTAGATACAGAAACATTGGAACTAAAAGAGACACAAATGTATATAGACAAGTTTCAAGTCAAACTAATAAAAGATACTTCTTATAAAGGATTGTGGGAAGTATCTTTTTCATTGGAGGAATATTGATGTATCCAACAAGCAATGAATATAAAACAGTTATAAAAAAGAATTCTCGTAAATTTTACTGGACGGGAAATATCATCTTAAAAGATGAAACAATCATTCCATTTACCAATAAAGATATTCTTAAAGGGTCTGGATACATTCATCGTTCATGCTCTGGATCTTCTGAACTTGAAATAGGTACAGTTTATGCTGGAGAGTTTGGAATCAGTCTTTTTTCAAATATAGATAGGTATTCTTTAGAGGATTCAAAGCTAGAACTTTTTTACCATCAAGAATTAGAAAGCAAAAAGATAGAAACCATACCAATGGGAATATTTGATGTTACTGAGGCAAATAGGTCTAAGAAGATTTTAGAACTAAAAGGCTATGACTATATGCTTAGGTTTGATAAGAATTTCCCAGTAACAGATACCTTTGGTACAGCCTTTGAACTACTAAGTTTTTCATGTGAGAAGTGCAAGGTAGAACTAGGCATGACAGAAGATGACGTGAAAGCTTTTGTAAATGGAGAGGAAGTTTTGGCAATTTATCAAGACCATGATATAGAAACTTACAGGGACTTTATTCACTATATAGCATCAACTCTGGGTACTTTTGCGCAGGTCTCTCGTGATGGTAAATTGGTTTTAAAGAAGTATGCAGAAAGCATATCAACTGAAATTAAAACAAGAGAAAGATTTTCTTCATCAATATCAGATTTTAAGACTAGATATACAGCTATCAACTCAACAAATGCAAAGACTAAAATAGCTGAATACTACTCTTTAGAAAATGATGATGGACTAACTATGAACCTTGGAATAAATCCACTGATGCAGTTAGGACTTCCAGAAAAAAGAAAAAGAATGTGTGAGGCTCTTCTTACGGAAATTTGTAAGATTCATCACACACCTTTTGACATGGTAACTATAGGAGACCCAAGTCTTGATGTTGGAGATAGGATAGCTATTTCTTACGAAGAGGAAAAGATTGAAGGGCTTATTACTGACATAGAGTACAAGATAAATGGTAAGCACAGGATTTTAGGAGTTGGAAAGAATCCATATCTATCAAAGGCCAAAAGCAAGAATGATAAAAATATAGTTGGACTTTTAAATCAGATTGAATCTGAAAAATTAGTAGTTCATGCCTATTCAAATTATTCTGCCTTTAATCTTTCTACAACAGACACGCCAATAATTCGTATAGAATTTGCCTCTAATAAAGAAACAGAGGCAATTTTTAATGCATCTATCTTGTTAAATATCATCTGTGACACCGAAGAAAAGACAAGAAAGATTTCAAGGAGTGTTAAGAAGCAAGTAGAGGTTTTAAATAAAGATGGAAAATCCTATGATCCTCCAAAGTATGAAGAAAAAGAGGAAGTAGAAGAATTAGACTTTAATGAAAATATAGAAATACCAACAAGGATAGTTATTACCTATATTTTCAATGATACAAAAATAGAACATCACATTCCAAAAGAAACCTACTTAAGTGGTGACCACATTCTAAATCTTTTTTATCCATTAACCAAACTTCAGGAAAAGACGATGAACAACTTTTCAGTGCTTATTAGACTTGAATCAGGACAAGCTATGATAGGTAAAGATAATGCTATCGCAGCTATATCTGGTCAGTCTCTTGGTTCTACAGAAGCTTGGGATGGAAAGATTAAGATTGATGAATCCTGGAAGAGAATAGAACTTAGTCATTCATTCTTGCTTAGAAAATTGAAGGCTGAATACAAAGTAGAAAGACAAGTCCCAAGGCCACTAGTATTTAATGAAAAGGTAGGAAGATTTAAATATCAAGGATTAATGCTTGGAAAATATAAAGAAGAAATTACTACAGAATTTAAAGATAAGGAGGAAGAAAATGCTCAAGGGTAAATCAGTCATTGAACTAACTGATGTGAGGACAAATAGGAAGGAGATATATGAAGATGAAAACTTAATAACGAATGCAGTTCCAGATTTATTAAGGCTCAATCCTATGGGGTTAATGTACCCTATGGGTGATTCGAGAATTACTCAATATGAAAAAGAAATATTTCCTATAGCAACTAAATGTTATGGTGGAATCCTTTTATTTGAGGATAAATTAGAAGAAGATCCAAATAAAATATTTGCTCCTTCAGATAACCAAATAATAGGTTATGCATCCAACGATGTAAATTCAACGGATGCCCCAAGAAGAGGTTCAGCTAATCTTAATGAATCAACCCCTCTTGAAAATGGATACAAGTTTGTCTGGGACTTTTCTACATCACAGGCAAACGGAAGAATCTCTTCATTGGCATTAACACATTATAGAGGAGGGAAACATTTTTATGGAGACACTCATGGTAAAGATCCCTTCTTATTATTAAATAAAATTAGCTTATGGAAAAACAGAGAAGTCTCGGACGCATATAACGGATGTGTTGAAATAGATGTTGAAAACAACACCTTGGTTTCAATATGGCCTTTAGACAACAAATCTATAGAATTAGTTAAACTTAAGGAACCATTTACGAATATAGGTTTAAATGATCCAATTTACACTAAAGGATATAAAAATGAGGAAAGGATAACAATTGACGTATCAGAGTTTTTTAGTAAATTGAGTACTTGGAACGAATGTTGTTTTTATGACGGAGAAGATGGAAATTGGTATGGTTTTGGAACTTACAGAGATAAGCTAATAAGAATAAAAATAAATAAAAATGATTACTCAACGAAAATAGATGAGTGGGCATTAAATGAAATAAGATTAGGTAAATTAGGAAGTTACTATGAAAAAAATAGAAGTTACTGTCATAGATATGTATATAGCTGTATTAAAGATGGCTACCTATATTCGATAAATTCATATAGTGCGGATAAAATCTATAAAATTAATATCAATAATCCTGTAGATATTTCTGTTATAGAATTAGGTAAAGAAGTTAGGACTTCGAAATATGGGGGAGAATACTGTTACCTATATAAGTGGGGAGACTATATATTAGGTTATGAATTTGCAATTGATAAAAAAGACCAAGTCATAGTAAACAGTGTTTCTGATTATAGCGGAGAGGGAATACCAAATTTAATGATGGATCCAAAGACAATCGGGCCATTGGTCATTGGATTTGGAGGTTATGAGGAGAGGTTTTACAAACTTTTATTTCTTCATACTCCATATCTTGGAACAATTAACAACCTATCAAGTCCAATATTAAAAACGGCAGATAAGACAATGAAAATAACATATACCTTAACAGAGGAGGAATAAAATGAATAAGTTTTTAGAAATACTAAAAGTATGTTTTACAGCTATCGGAGGATGGTTGGGATTTTATCTTGGAAGTGTAGATGCTTTTATTTACACACTTCTTGCTTTTGTTATTGCAGACTATTTAACAGGAGTTTTAAGAGCAGGGGTCGAAAGAAAGCTATCCTCGTCCATAGGATTTAAAGGGATAGCAAAAAAGATTATGATTTTTATAGTTGTAGGAATAGCAAACCTATGTGATGTAAATTTAATTAAAGGTGATGGGACAATGATAAGAACAGCCATCATCTTTTTTTATATAGCAAATGAGGGGCTTTCTATACTTGAAAACTCTGTAGCTTTAGGTTTGCCAGTACCAGAAAAATTAAAAAAAGTATTAGAACAATTCAAGGAGGAAAAATAAATGAGTAATAGTCCATTAGTACAAGCAACAATTCTTTCACCAAACCATAGCGGAAGAAGAAATCAAAAGATTACTAAAATAGCAATCCACCATGCGGCAGGAGTTATAAATGGTAGAAATCTTGCTGGAGTATTTGTGCCAAGGTCAAGACGAGCATCTGCTAACTACAATTTAGGATCCGATGGAGTCATTGTTTTAGGAGTAGATGAATCTAACAGAGCATGGACAACCTCATCTTCTTGGTGTGACAATAGAGCAGTCACAATTGAAGTAGGGAACTCTACGAGAGGACCTCAGTGGTTGGTTTCTGATTATGTTTTAAATAGACTAATTGATTTAGTAACAGACATCTGTAGGAGAAATGGAATCTATCCCTGCACCTACACTGGAGGTAAGGATGGTGTTCTTCAAAAACACGAGTGGTATTCTAGTACAAATTGTCCTGGACCATACCTTGGCAGTAAGTTCCCATATATCGCAAGAGAAGTCAATAAAAGACTAAGAGATAATAAGACTGTTAGCAAATCAATAGGTGGACTATATAGAGTTAGAAAATCTTGGTCTGATGTAAAAAGCCAGAAAGGTGCGTTTAAGAATTTAGATAATGCTAAAAGATGTGCCGATAGATTTGGATTAAAAGTATTCGATGTTAATGGCAAGATAGTATATCCAGTTGGTAAGACAATCGATGAGTTAGCAAAAGAAGTTATAAGTGGAAAATGGGGTAATGGAGAAGAGAGAAAAAGAAGGTTAACTAATGCTGGATATGATTATTATGTTATTCAGAGAAGAGTGAACCAACTATTATAATATGTGAGTAAGAAGCCTGTGCCGATTTTGGTACAGGCTATTTTTTTATTTCTGATGAAATAAAATATAGTTTCTTGAAAGTTGATAAAAATAGGATAAGTTTACTAATAGTTTCTTGAAAGTTGATTTAATAAAATGGTAAGATATATACAAATAAAGGAGGGCTTAAAATGGATATTATTAGAGAATATTTGCCGATACTTATACCTATTATTATTTTAGAAATTGGACTTATGATTTATTCCTTAAGACATGTTTTAAAACACAATAGATATAAATTTGGCAGTAGAACAATGTGGATTTTAATAGTTGTTTTTATTCAAATTATTGGACCTATCCTATACTTAACAATAGGTAGGGAGGAAGAATAATGGAAGCACTTAAAATTGAAAGCCTTCATAAATCTTTTGGTAAAAATACGATTATTAATGGATTATCCATGTCAATTCCTGAAAACACAATCTTTGGTTTTTTAGGCAAAAATGGTGCTGGAAAAACTACGACAATGAAAATGATTTTAGGATTTTTGAAAATTGATGAAGGCTCAATTGAAGTATTTGGAGAAAAAGTTAGCTTTGGTCAGTCAAAAACCAATCGATTTATAGGGTATCTTCCAGATGTTCCTGAATTTTACGGTTATATGACAGCAAAGGAATATCTGAATCTATGTGGGGCTATAACTGGTCTTAGCAAAAATGAAATTAAAAACAAGAGTGTGGAACTTTTAGAATTGG
>OHAU01000279.1_pt1 | contig 75179 bp, 66 predicted proteins | sample 1577181 | NCBI WGS metagenome assembly OHAU01 (sample SAMEA3541472, study PRJEB24748) | human gut metagenome | biome: human gut; feature: human-associated habitat; material: faeces | place: China | collected 2012
TCTCGGGTTTTCTGTGAACTTTGTTCACAAAAAGCACCTCGCGAAATATTACCAGTGAACAGTAACAACAACTATTCTTCGTTTTTTACAGCTTAATTTTTCATTTGCCCTTTCTTTCCGTTTATGGTAAATTTTCTCTAGGCCACACAAATTGTTGAAATTTTTTGACATACGTTAGGAGGTATACTGATATGAATAAAGAAAACCAAGCCAGAATCATAGAACTGGTCAAGCAGGCCAAGCCCTTGATTCTCCAGGAAATGGCTCACGAAAAGGTTACCGAAAAAGGGGCTGCCGATTACGTTACCAATGTAGATGTTGCCGTACAAAATTACCTGAAGGAGGCTCTTGGAAAAGAATTTCCGGACATTGCACTGATTGCTGAGGAGAAAGAAAACCTTGGACTGAATTCCCGGAAATCTTACTGGATTCTGGATCCCATTGACGGAACCACCAATTTAATCCGGGATTATCATTTAAGTGCAGTTTCTCTGGGACTTTATGAAAACGGGGAAATCACTTTCGGAGTGGTCTATAATCCCTTTACAGAGGAACTCTTCTACGGTGCCAAAGGGGAAGGTGCCTATCTGAACGGAACTCCTATCCATGTGTCCGACCAGCCGGAATTCAAAGATGCTGTGGTGTCTTTCGGCTCCTCTCCTTATGAAAAAGACAGGGCAAAGAAACTGTTCCCGATATTTTACAATATTTTTATGAACTGTGCAGATTTCAGGCGCACCGGCTCTGCTGCCCTCGACCTTTGCTATGTAGCCTGCGGCAGGCAGCACGCTTATCTGGAACAAAATCTGAAGCCCTGGGATTACAGCGGGGCTACCGTTATTTTAAGAGAAGCTGGCGGTACCATCACGGACTGGGAAAATAAAGAGCCGCCTTATCTTGAGAATTCGGATATACTGGCCTGTGTACCCCAGTTCCGGGAAATTTTGCGACGCCTAATATAAAACAGGTCTGGCATGTAAAGCGGACATTCCAGGTCCGCTTCGCTACTTGCTTATCTGCGTTCAAATGCTTTGCAAATGCAGAAAAATAACCTACAGATATCAAAAGACACCAATGCAGATTTTTCCATTTTTCATAAAATCTCATAGATAAATCCAGCGCACATTTGAAAGTGTCTCCAACTGATTTTATGATGCATCTGCATTGATGTCTTTTTTTCCTCAATTTTATTCCGCCGTATACTCCCGTACTCTCAGCGGAATTCCAAGCTTCTCTGCCACTTTACGGCTTTTCTCAACGTTTTCTTCCCCGATACAGTCTACAACCGTGAATTTCACATTTTCTGTATATTTTTTGCAATCCTGCGCAAATTTCAGCATGGCATCAAAGGCTTTCTCGCCGTAAGCCGGGCGTACCACTTCGTTGTAGGACTTGGCATCTGGCATATTTAAACTGATGGAAACAATATCAACTGCCTGACAGACCTCTTTCGCTATAGAGCGCTTATTGATCAAATCTCCAAGACCGTTGGTGTTCAGACGAAGCTTGATTCCCGGACAGGGCTTCCCATCGCGGTCCAAATGTGCCGGATATTTGCTTCTCATATACTCACTGACGGCGATCAGCTTATCCAGCGCCATAGTAGGCTCTCCATAGCCACAGAAAACCGCTTCCTTGTATCCTGAAAAATCAAAAGCATCAATTGCTTTATAAATCTCCTCCATTGTGGGTTCCTTGTCAAACCATAAAGTTTTTGCCTCTCCTACCGAATTCCCATTGTTGCGGATGCAAAAGGTACAGTTGCAAGGACACTTATTTGTCAGATTAAAATATACCTCATCATTATAACAATTACGATATCTGCCATTATTACACTCTCCTTCTCATCTATATTGCGGTTCGCAGACATTACTTTGCGGCACTATAACTTTCTTTTCCGAAATCATTCGCTATCTCAAAGCACCTTGCGTAACATTGCCAGTGGATATTATCCTTTTACAGCAATTGTTATTCTCTTATCAACTTTTACATAATTCCCCAAGATACGCCTCGAAGCAGACTCCGTCATTCCGGTCTGTTCCTTCCTGTACCGTCTGGGCAATTGCCTTGGACAGAAAATTCACCGCCAGTTCTACGCAGTGCATCATGGACATCTCTTTCACCAGACCGGCACTAAGCACCGAGGCAAACAGGTCTCCTGTTCCAGAATAACTGCCGCCTATTTTTGGGGCAAAACACCAGGACAAATGACCATTTTCCACCACAAGGTTTCCCATCTGCGGCAGACTTGTTTCCTTTGAATTTGGTTTTCCTGCCAGATTTTCTGTCTGCTCAGAAGTTCTACTTAACTTCTGAGTTGAAATTACAGATACCTCTTGAAGAACTGCCAAAACATTCCTCTTGGATTCCACGCCTGTAATCACAGCTGCCTGTAAGCCATATTCTTTTTTCAGCTGCTCCCCAATCTTTCCGATCTGTTCCAGCCTTTTCCTTCCATCCAGTTCCAAAAGGCTGGCATATCTTTTTTCCATCCCTTCTTTCCCATATAAAAGAAGCAGCGCTTCCGTAAGATTGGGCGTAATCACATGGGCGTTTCCCACCAGCTGAAGCATCTTTTCCCGCAGACCTTCTGTATAAATTCCATAAGCACTGCCATTATCTCCCATAACCGGATCCACCAGTACCATGGTCTTCTCTTTCCGGAACCTTCTGAGAAAATCCAGGATTTTATCTGCCTGCTCCTCGTCAGCCAGAAATCCTGTATAGATTCCATCCGGGGAAAATCCCCGTTTCTCCCATTCATCCATGATCTGTTCCATGTGCTCTGTATAATTGTCACAGTAATAGGAAGGATAACCGGTCTGGTTGCTGAGTACTGCTGTTGGCAGCGGTACAGCCTGCACGCCCATCACCGAGATCACCGGAATTGCCGCTGTCAGGGAACATTTTCCAAGCCCTGACAAATCCTGAATTACCGCTATTTTTTTCAAATATATCACTCCTGATTTTTATTGTAAATTTTTCGTTTATATTATAAAATATCATCTAAGTGTATGTACAGAAATATCCAAATTCAACTTTTTTAGAAGGGACAGTTTTATGTTAGACATTGAAAAGAATCAAAACCGCACTACGCATCTTTATATGGAAGTTTACGAATACTACCGGAAACTGATCCTGGATGGGAAAATGACACCCGGAAGCAAAATGCCTTCTCTCCGCAAGTGTTCCCAGGAGCTGAAGCTTTCCCGCACTACTATTGAAACTGCCTATCTTCAGCTTGCCGCAGACGGCTACATTATGGCAAAAGCCCAAAGCGGCTATTATGTCACAGAGATTGCCTCCCACCAGCATAAAAACAACCAGCCGGGTACTCATAAAGAAACTCATTACCGCTATGACCTGGCATCTTCAGGTGTGGATAAAGAAAGCTTTCGTTTTGACCTGTGGAGCCGTTACATGAAAAGCGCCCTCCGGCAGAATGAACGCATGCTGACCTACGGCGAACCCCAGGGGGAAGCGGATTTCCGGGAAACTTTGTCAGATTACATCCGTGAGAGGCGGAACATTCTTTGTTCACCGGATGATATTGTAGTAGGCGCCAGTTTCCAAAGCCTGCTGCAGATTCTCTGTCCTCTTATCCATGAAGTATATCCGGAATTTCACCGGGTATCCTTTCCAACCCCTTCTTTCGTTCACGGAAGCACAGTTTTCGGGGACTATGGATATGAGATCTGTTACCGTAACAAAGACTGTGATGTGGTCTATGTTTCTCCTGCACACATGACAAAGTGGGGCGAAATCATGCCGGTAAAGCGCCGTCTGGAGCTTTTGAAATATGCAAATGAACGCCATCATCTGGTAATCGAAGATGATTTCGAAAACGAATTTGTCTATTTCCAGAAGCCTACACCCTCCCTTTTCGGACTCTCCGGAGGACAGGGCGTAGTTTACATTGGTTCATTTTCCAGATTGCTGCTGCCTTCTATCCGTATCAGCTTTATGATCCTGCCTCCTGAGCTTCTCAATGCTTATAAAAAGAAAGCCGGATTTTATAACCAGACTGCTTCCAAGGCAGAACAGATTGCCCTGTGTCAATTTATCCGGGACGGTCATCTTGCTGCACAGACCAGAAGGCTGAAACGACTTTATTCTTCCAAATTAAAACAGCTTCGCAGCTCAGTCCGTCAGGTATTTGGCACTGGCTGTCAGATTCAGGTGGGCGCAGCCGGTACCAGTCTGGCTCTTACTTTGCCTTATGAAAAAAGCGGGGATGAATTAAAAAAACAGGCTTCTGAAAAAAGCCTGCATTTACAAATTTTAAAAGAAAGTGAAAAAGATGTGACGGTACTTATGTCCTGTTCTTCCATGCCAGTACAGGATTTCATCCCGGCCTGTGAACTGCTGAAGTCTGTAGTTTTGGACTAAACGAATATGTCGCCTATTCGGCGACATCACCATATATGAAAGTCAGCTGTTCCGCGCCTATGGCGCTCCCACAGCTGCCGTCCGGGACTTTTATAGTAAAAGCAGCGTATACTTTGCCATTTACCACAGACAGAGTATACGCCGTTTTTTTATCCCCGGTTGTTGTCAATCATATACAGCAAGGCATTACAGATGCACGCTGCGATATTTGATCCACCCTTACGCCCGCGGGCTACAATGTACGGTACCTCTGTATGCATGATCAGTTCCTTGGACTGCACTACATTCACAAACCCCACAGGCACACCGATGATCAGCTCCGGATCCAGCTTTTTCTCCTCGATCAGCTCATAAAGGCGAACCAGTGCTGTAGGTGCATTTCCAATAGCAAAGATCAGCTTTTTATCCAACCCGGCCGCCTTGTCCATGCTTGCTGTGGCACGGGTGGAACCATTTTCTTTCGCAATCTTCGCCACATCCTCATCTGACATAAAGCAGTAAACCTCACCGCCATACCTTGCAAGGGCGCGTTTATTGATTCCTGCTTTTGCCATCTGGGTATCGGTTACAATACAGGCGCCATCTTTAATTGCCTGAATCGCTTTTTCCACTGCGTTTTCGGAAAAACAAAGATTTTTCGCATAATCGAAATCAGCGCTTGTGTGAATACATCTCTTTACCACCAGCTCTGTTCCCGGGAGCAGAGGGGTATCACCAAGCTCCTCTGTGATGATCTCAAAGCTTCTTTTCTCTATGTCCATTGGTTTTACATTTTCCAGTTCTACCTTCATATTTATACCCCCTCTTCCAGGATTTCATATATTTTCTTCATATCCAGATGTTTCCGGAGCTCTGCTGCCAGAATATCATACTGGGTTTCCTTAAATGCCTGAAAATCCATTCCAGTCATTCCGGATACGTCCAGCCCTTTCTTTTCTCCAATGATCTGTACAATTGCCTCAGCTACTGCCTCTTTATCGAAAACACCATGGACATAAGTTCCGCACACATTGTCAAGATAAGCACCATCCGCCTTTCTCTCTCCGGTTACGCTATCCTGAATATTTGTAGATGGCTTTGCATCTCCTTTCAGGGCAGTCTCACCCATATGGATCTCATATCCTTCCAGAGCAGTATCACTAAGCTTTGCAAACGCACCAGTCAGCTGGCTGAAAGAGCCTTCCACTCTGGTTCTGGTCTTTTTCTCAGCAAAAACGGTATCCATTGGAAGAAGGCCCATACCTTTGATCGTTCCGCCAGCTTCCACTCCATGAGGATCGCTTAAAGTCTCGCCCATCATCTGATAGCCACCGCAGATTCCAAAAATCAGCTTTCCTTTTGCAGCCTCCTTCAGGATCAACGCTTCCAGGCCATTTTCCCTCATCCATAGAAGATCTTCCATTGTATTTTTGGTCCCCGGCAGAATGATCATATCCGGATTACCAAGCTCTGATGGATTTTTCACATAACGAAGGGAAACCCCCTGGATACTCTCCAGCGGATTAAAATCTGTGAAATTAGAAATTCTGGGCACTCGGATCACCGCAATGTCAATCAGGTCTACTGTCCGATTTGTCTCAAAACGTTCTGTCAGGCTGTCTTCATCTTCAACCTGAATATTCAGATAAGGAGCTACACCCACAACCGGAATGCCGCTTCTCTCCTCCAGCATTTCCACCCCGGGATCCAGAATGGTTTTGTCTCCACGGAATTTATTGATGATCAGACCTTTTACCATCTCCTTCTCGTCTTCTTCCAGAAGCATAACAGTTCCGATCAGCTGGGCAAAAACACCGCCACGGTCAATATCTCCTACCAGAAGCACCGGAGCCTTCGCCATTTTCGCCATACCCATATTTACGATATCATCACTTTTCAGATTGATTTCCGCCGGACTTCCGGCTCCTTCTATAACAATAATATCATTTTCTGCTGCAAGAGCATTGTAAGCCTTCATAATATCCGGCACCAGTTTTTTCTTATATTTGAAATAATCCCTGGCGCTCATGTTTCCCAGAACCTCACCGTTTACGATCACCTGGGAGCCTACATCGTTTGTAGGCTTTAAAAGAACAGGATTCATCAGAACAGAAGGAGCAATTCCAGCTGCTTCTGCCTGCATCACCTGGGCACGTCCCATTTCCAGACCTTCTTTTGTGATAAAAGAATTCAACGCCATATTCTGGGACTTGAAAGGTGCCACACGGTACCCGTCCTGTTTAAAAATTCTGCAAAGGCCTGCTGCCAGAAGGCTTTTTCCGGCATTGGACATTGTCCCCTGCACCATGATTGCTTTTGCCAAAATGTGTTCCTCCTTTTATAAAATCACATTTTCAACTTTGGTTCTATCTATTTCTTTCAATGCCCTGACAAGCTGCTGATTTTCTTCATGTTTCTTCACCGCCACCCTGTAATATCCTTTGGAAAGCCCGGTATAATTACTGCAATCGCGTATCAGGATCTTCTTCTGCTCCAGCTTCTCATACAAATCCGCCGGACCTGTAAAAAACACGTAATTCGCCTGAGAAGGATAAACCGGATAGCCAAGCGCCGTCAGTTCTTCTTTCAGATATGCCAGTTCCTGAAAGGTCACCTGTCTTCCCTTTTCTACATATTCTCTTTCCTGCAAAGCCGCCAGACCTGCTGCCTGTGCCATGGAAGAGACATTCCAGGGCTGACATACACCTTCTATTTTTTCCAGAAGTCCTTTATTTCCGCAAAGACCATAGCCAAGTCTCACACCTGCCATAGCATAGCGCTTTGTAAAAGCTTTCAGAAGAAACAGATTGTCATAGGTTTCCAGATATTCTTTTAGCGTATATTTTTCTGGTGACGGAACGAAATCCAGGAAACATTCATCCACTGCCATAAGAATATTAAGCTCCTGACAACGCTTCAGAATTTTTTCCAGCAATGGTTTTTCCACCAGAAGCCCGGTTGGATTATTGGGATTACACAGGAAAATAATGTCAATCTCTTCTGTCAATGCCTGTAAGAAGTTTTCCTCCAGCACAAACCTCTTTTTCCCATTCAGGGGAAAAAATTCCACCTGGCAATCTACACTATATAATGCCTGCTGGTATTCTGCAAAAGTCGGAGCCGGCACCAGAGCCCGTCTTGGATTCACCGCCCGGCAAAGGGAAAAGATCACCTCTGCAGCGCCGTTTCCGCAGATCACCTGATCCGGCTTCGTATTCTCATATTCTGCAATGGCTTTTTTTAAGGGAGTGCAGCCTACCTGGGGGTAGTCATTTATATGCTCCAGACTTTCAATGATCGCTTTTTTGATTCCCTCCGGGGTACCAAGAGGATTGCAGTTTGCTGAAAAGTCAATGCACCCCTGATGATGATACACATCACCGCCATGTATGTATTTTTCCATTGTTGTCTCCATTCAAGTAATTGCACGATCTAAAGCGTGTTTGAAAAAGGCTTTCTGCAAGATGTGCATCACAATTTTAAAACATACTTTAATCTTTTATTTGTTGCTGTTTTTTCAGCAAAATCTGCTATAACACAGTCTTCAGAAGAACACTCAGACCGAAGAATAAAATTGCTCCCACAATACAGGTTGCATAAAGCAGTTTATTCGCTCTTGGAATATCCTCGATTTTAACCGGGCGGATCGGATCCCCGATCGTCGGTTTTTCATATAACTTACCAAAATAATAAGCATTTCCTGCCAGCTGAACATCCAGTGCTCCTGCCATAGCCGCTTCTGTCTGGGCAGAATTGGGGCTTGCATGATTGCGGCGGTCTCTTCTGTATATTTTCACTGCATTTTTGGTATCCATTCCAACAAATACTGTGGACAATGCCATCAGCCAGCCGGAAATTCTGGCTGGAATATAATTCGCCACATCGTCAAGTCTGGCTGCACATCTTCCAAAATACAGATATTTATCGTTTTTATATCCAAGCATAGAATCCATAGTGTTGATGCCCTTGTACAAAAACATCAGGGGAATTCCACCGATTGCCATATAAAGCATAGGGGCAATAATTCCGTCAGAGGAATTTTCCGCAACCGTTTCCACAGCTGCCTTCGTCACTCCGATTTCTGAAAGTGCCTGTGTATCACGTCCCACGATCATGGAAACGGCATAACGCGCTTCCTCAATGGTTCCGTTTTTCAGGCGGTCATATACTTTCATACTTTCCACTTTCAGTGATTTTGTTGCAAGCAGCTGTCCGCACCAGAAAGTCTCCAGTGCAAAGCCCAGCCAGAAATTCCATTTATAAAACAGATGGATTACAACGTAAGGAATAAAAAAGGTAATAAAACAGACAAGGACAACTTCCAGAATGCCTCCTGCCCGCTCACCCTTATCTGTTTTCGGAAACACCTTTCGTATTCCTTTTTCCAGTATGCTGATCAGATTTCCTATAAGACATACCGGATGATATAGCCATCTTGGATCTCCCATAAGCAGGTCAAGAATAAAACCTGCCGGAAGAGTTAATAATCGTATCATTTTTGTAACTCCTTATACTCCAGACACTTTTTTAAAAATGCCTGTGGGATTTTCGGATTTGCGTAATAATATAAATGAGGAAAGCCAGCTAACAAATGATCAGAGCCGTGCATGCAGTCCCACCCGCGTTTGCTTTCCGGTTTTGAAGCATGAAATGCAGTTCCACAATTATCCGAATCAAAATAATGAAATTCATGGGCCGGACTTACTCCAAGATCTGACTCCCCAAGAATCGCTGTTTCCTGTTTTCCATGGGAAATCCCCTGATTCTGCCTCAAAGTAATATAGCCAAATCGGGTCAGTCTGGGTGTGCGCCATACCTTACCCGGAATAACGCCTGCCATTTCATAGAATTCCCCATCCATTCCCTCCATCTTTTCGTGGAGATACATGAACCCACCGCATTCTGCAAGACAGGGCATTCCATCCTTTATGGCTGCCGCAATTTCCTGCCGCATAGAAAGATTCTCCTCCAATGCTTTTCCATTTAATTCCGGATATCCACCATAGAGAAGAAGTCCGTCCAGATTTTCTGGTAAATGTCCGTCATGTACAGGCGAAAAAGCCACCAACTCGGCACCCATGGAACGAAGAAGATCCAGATTATCCTCATAAAAGAAGCAGAATGCCTCATCTTTCGCAAGACCGATCCGAAGCTTCTTTGTGCTTTTCCAGGTATACACCTGACTCATTTCAGTCAATGCATCCACTTCTCTTTTCACCTTTTCAGCTATTGCACTGGTTCCAGCTGGCTGACATAGGGATCTCTCATCTGTCTTTTCCAACAATGGATATTCCAACACTGGTGCCTCATTGGCCAGTTTTAATATCTCTTCTATTTCCAGACTATTCTCCAGCACTTCTGCCAGCTTCAAAAGCCGTCCCTTCAGTTCCGGGATTTCTTCTGGCAAAATCAGTCCCAGGTGTCGGCTCTCGATCACACAATCTTCCACCCTTGGCACATAGCCCAGTACTTTGATGCCAAGCTCCTCTTCCACCAGTTTCTTCATTCTGGGATAGAGCATAGGGGACATCTGATTAAAAATCACGCCTTTTATGCGGCTGTCTTTTTTGTATTCCAGAAAGCCTTTTATGTAGGCAGCAAGAGAGACACTCATTCCCTTGCTGTTCACGATCAGAATAACCGGCGTATCCGTAACTCGCGCCAGATCATAAGCACTTGCCAAAGTAGTGGTTCCTGCCACTCCATCGTAAAAACCCATAACGCCTTCCATCACTGCAATTTCACAGTCAGCACTGTTTTTTGCAAGAAGAGATCGGGTAATATCCTCTCCTGTAAAAAAAGTGTCCAGATTTCGGGATTTTGTACCAATTACCTGGGTATGGAACATGGGATCAATATAATCCGGTCCGCATTTAAAGGAGACTGTCTTTATCCCTCTGTTTACCAGTACCTGCAGCAGACCACAGGTGAGAAGTGTTTTTCCGCTTCCGCTGGCTCCTGCTGCAAGCAAGATCCTGGGTATTCTTTTTTTCATGATAGTCCTCCTCTTCTTTCTGCGCCAACAGCCTTTTTCTGCACTCTTAAGAAAACCACACCTGTCATATCCACGCCCGGGGGCTCTGGCAGGTAATGATATAAATAGGATTTTCTCCCATCATTAGATGGTATCTTCCAATCTCTTTTGATCTGGAGGCTGTAAGCTGCACTGCTTCCTGATCTGCGAAATCGTATTCTTTCAATATTTCCAGTGCCTCACTGATAGTCTCCAACGTAATGCAGTTGATCACGATCCGCACATCCCGGTTCTTTTCTAAAAGCAGGGCAACGATTTCTTTCAGATTTCCTGATGAACCGCCGATAAACGCATGAGTTGGAACCGGCAGTTCTTTTAGTGCTTCCGGTGCCTCGCCCTTTATAATTTCCAGATTATCCGCTGCAAACCGCTGTTTGTTTTCGTAAAGAAGAGCCACCGCGTCATCCTTTTTCTCAACAGCGAAAACCTGTCCCTGATCTGCGCGAAGAGCCATTTCCACAGAAACAGAACCTGTTCCGGCACCTACATCATAACAGATGGAATCTTCCTGAAGACGAAGCTTGGAAAGGGAAACACATCTCACCTCTTCTTTTGTCATAGGTGCTTTTCCACGGATAAATTTCTCATCTGAAATTCCATGAGTGGAAAATGCCGGTCTGGCTTTTTCATTAAAAGCACAGACAACGCTCAATGCCTGACCCGCATAGGAAGTCAGTTCACTGGCGTTCGCCTGGAATATTTTTTCATCTGGATAGGAAAGATTTTCTCCAACATAGAGAACCACATCTCCCATCTCATATTCCACCAGCTTCTGTGCAAGTTCCGCAACTGCACTTCCTGTTCCCAGAATGGAAAAAACCTTCTGATTCTGCTTGATCATGGAAACCAAATTGCAATTTTTGCCGTGGGTGCTGGTGATCTTCGCATCATCCCAGGATAAACCGATCTGGGACATAAAATAAACCACAGAAGAAATTCCGCAGATAATCTCAATGGAGACACAGCCATTCTCTTTTTCACTGTGCTCCTGCCCTTCAAAATCATCTGCTAAAACACCCTCTGGTTTCCTTCCATTCAACACATCCAGCAGCTTCTTCGCTCCGCTGTAGAATCCCACATCCCCGGACAAAGCTATCACAATATTCTCATATTCCGGATGGCTCTTAATATAAGCTCCAATCACATCACTGCGGTATTCATACACCACCTGCTGTCCCGGCTCCCGGATGGAATCTGCCATACGCCTGGCCCCAATGATCAGATCAGCTCTTTGAACTGCCCTTTTTCCCTGAATTGTAAGGGTTTTCTCACTTCCCATCCCAATTCCCAGAAGTGTAACGTGAGGTTTCAGGGTGAGTCCAAAGTGTTCCGCGAGCATATGTTTACATTCTGCCACAGAAAGGCCCTCTTCCTGCAGCGGTCTTCCAATTATAACAGGAATCACATCGCACATAAGTGCAGCATCAATTTTCTCCTGGAAACCACCTGCTTTTCCTGTATCCTTTGTCACAAGATATTTGCAGTCATACTGACGAAGCATGGCTGCGTTTAATTCCATGGAAAAGGGTCCCTGCATACCGATCAGATGCTTGCCCTCAAAGCCGTAACCTTTGCAGGTTTCCATCACAGATGGCAAAGACAGAACACGGGCATAAATGCGTTCTCCTGCATCAGATAAAGCTGTAAATTTTCCAAGCTCCTTGCTGCCTGTGGTAAGCAGGATATTTCCTTTTGTACCTTCCAGAAATTCCACTGCTGCCTCTGTATTCTCCACATAAACAGCCTTATACTGATAAGCACCAGCCTCTCTTAATACTCGCTGGTAAGAAAAACCTGTATTTTGGCAGGCAGCACGAATGTTCTCCGTTACCTCGGCAGCATACGGATGGGTAGCATCCAGCACCAGTCCGGGACTGAGTTTTTTCAGAAGCTTTTCCATCTCCGTCCCATTCAGGCGGCCAGCGTGGATTTTCAGATATTCGTCCTCTTTTAATGATTTGCTTCCGTAATCGGTAGCGACACATGCAAGCACACTTACTTTATTTTTTGCCAGAAAGCTGCAGATTTCATAGCCTTCTGTGGTGCCTGCAAAAACAACAACATCAGACATTTTTATATCCTCTTGGTGTTACCATTTTTCCATCAATATTTCTGGTCTGTGAATTTCCGATAAATACAGTGGTAAACATATCTACCTGTGTTTCTTTCAATTCAGCCAGAGTCATAACCCTGGCAGTTTCACCCTCGCGGTTAATGTTCTGCACGGTACCGCATACTGTTTCCGGAGATTTGTGTTGAAGCATAAGTTCGCAGGCTTTTTTCAGATAATCGTGTCTCTTGTGACTGGACGGATTGTAAAGAACAATCACAAAATCAGCTTCCGAAGCCAGAAGAAGACGCTTCTCGATCTTTTCCCATGGTGTGAGCAGATCACTGAGACTGATCAGACAGAAATCATGGATCAATGGAGCACCAAGCACTGCTGCTCCTCCGGTTGCTGCTGTAACACCTGCAACTACTTCCAGCTCCACCTCCGGATAGTTTGCGCCGATTTCATACATAAGACCAGCCATTCCGTAAACTCCCGCATCACCACTGCAGATCATAGAAACTGTCTGGTCTTTCATAGCCTCATCAAAAGCCATTACACAGCGGTCTACTTCCTTTCTCATAGGTGTAGTGAGAAAAGATTTTCCCGGAAAATGGTCTTTTACAAGATCAATATAAACAGTGTATCCAACGATCACATCACTTTTTTCAAGAGCTGTAGCTGCAGCTCCTGTCATTCCTTCATAAGAACCTGGTCCGATTCCTACCACATAGATTTTCTTTTCTTTACTCAAAACGTATCCTCCAATCTCCAAGGACAAGAGCCGTTGTCACGCCCTCTGCGCCCCGTTTTCTCTGTATAAAATGAATGCCAGTATAATTCTCTGCGGCTTTCACCGCGCTTCGTTCACACACATTATCCACACCTACTGTCTTACTCACAAAAGAGGATGAGGTGAATTCACCCTGCACAGACAGAAGTTCCTCACTGGAAAATGTTTTGAAAGGAACTCCCAGCTTTTCTGAAAGAGCCAGAAGCCCGGGTTCTTCTTTTTTTACATCAATGCTTGCAAGAGCTGCAACTGCCTCCGGATAAATGTCATTTTCTTTCAGGCAGCTGAATGCTGCTTTTTCCACGGCTTCTGATTCTTTATTTTTCCGGCAGCCCATTCCAAGCACGACAGCCGGTGGAACTACGTGCGTCGTTGAGACAAAGGGATGACAGCTTTTATGTACGGTCACGGCAATCCCCACCTCTGGAAGCGGTGTGCCGTCCACAGTCTCATACTGTATTTCTGAAAGTGATATGCCAGTCTTTCGGCACCAGATCAATCCCTTTGGCAGTTCTCCCTCCCAGGGAAATTCGCTGTAGAATCCAACCTTCTCACCTGCCAGCAGCGCGGCAGAAACCTCTTTCGCCTCTTTCATTCGAAAAATGTGACAGTTATTTTTCTTTGCAAACACATCCACAGCAAATTTTCCCTCAAGGTCTGTGGCAGTTGTGACTACAGGGATTGCCTGTAAAATGTCTGCAGCCAGACAGGCAAGTTCATTTGCCCCACCAAGATGTCCAGACAGCAGGGATATCACAAATTTGCCCAATTCATCTACTACCAGCACAGCCGGATCTTTCTTTTTGCTCTGTATAAAGGGGGCGATGCTGCGTACTGCGATTCCGGCTGCTCCAATGAAAATGATACTGTCTGCAGTTTCGAACTGTTCTCCCGTCCATTTCCCGCAGCTTCCCTTTATAGAATCTGGAATGTATTTGCTCTTTGTGAAAAGAGAAACTATATTTCCTTCTTTTTCCAGTCCTTTTTTTAATTTCTCTCCTGTCTGCTGCCCTGTCAGGGTGTAGCATATCATGGAAATTTTCATCCGTTTTCCTTTCATCTGGAACAGGCTCTAACCTAAGCTGCCATATCAAATAACCTTATTCTTATTTCGTTGCTTCACGGAACTCTGTTGTAAATCCTGGATCGTATAACTTGGAACGGTCATAATGAGCGGCATTTACACAGTCGCCAATGATCATAAGTGCAGTCTTCGTAATATGATTCTCCTTCGCAGTCTGCGCCAGAGTTCCTACTGTGCACACAAATTTCTTTTCATCCTCCCAGGTTGCCTTATACACAATCGCAGCAGGAGTATCTGCCGTATAACCACCTTCAATCAGTCTTCTGCTCAGTTCTTCCAGCATTCCTGTACTGAGAAAAACAACCATGGTTGCCTGATGGGCGGCAAAGGACTGAATGCTTTCCTTTGGCGGAACCGGAGTTCTGCCTTCCATACGGGTAATGATCACGCTCTGGGAAATATCTGGCAGCGTATATTCCAGATTTAAAGCACTTGCCGCACCGCAGAATGCGCTGACACCAGGACAGTAATCATAGGCAATTCCCTTCTCATCCAGCACATCCATCTGCTCACGGATGGCACCATAAATACAGGGATCACCTGTGTGAAGTCTTACTGTTGTCTTTCCTGCTGCTTCTGCCTTTTCCATAACAGAAAGCACCTCTTCCAGTGTCATCTTTGCGCTGTTATAAATGGTACAAATATCCTTTGTGTACTCCAGAAGTTTGGGATTTACCAGAGATCCTGCATAAATAACTACGTCTGCTTCTTCCAGATATTTTTTTCCTCTTACTGTGATCAGATCCGGTGCTCCGGAACCTGCTCCTACGAAATGAATCATGGTGTTATCTCCTTTTCACTATAATTTCTATTGTGCTGCAAAGTTTTATAATTCTTACTTTAATAAATTTTCACTCTGCCTGCATTGGTTTTTCATTTACATTATCTTACTTTTCCTTCACAATAATCAACGAATAATACCCTGCATCATCTGGAATTTCTTCCACACTTCGGTAAATTTTCTCATCTGACATTCCGCAATTTTCAATCATCTCGGCCTTGCTTCCAGATGCTTTGATCTTTGCTTTTACTTCCTGCATTTTTTTGCCGGTTTTCATCAGAACCTTTGTTCCGGGAAGCTTCAATGCTTCTTCTATCTGATAGGAGGCAGGGATTACATGAAGCTGCTGGGATTTTTCCACCAGTCCTTCATTAAATCTGGCACTGACTGCACAAAAGGATGTAATGCCGCTGACGATTTCTGTGGCATATCCCAGCTGTTCCGCACGTTTGTGTACATAAATATATGTAGAATATACGGTTGGGTCTCCCAGGGTGAGAAATACTACATTTTTTCCTTTTTCAAGCCATTCTGCAATTATTTTTGCTCCTTCATCATGAACACGTTTCAGTTCTTCTCTGTCTTTGATCATGGGCATTGGCAGGGAAATCATCTGTTTGCTGTCAATTTCCGGGTACGCTCCTCTCATGATCCTGTATGCCACAGATTCTTTTGGGTTTTCCCCTGGAAAAGCCAGTATATCTGCTTCCTTTGTAAGTCTTAAAGCCTTTAATGTGATCAGCTCCGGATCCCCTGGGCCAACTCCTACGCCATATAATTTTCCTGTCATAGATCTCTCTTTCTGAAATAGTTTTTAAGCATAACTACTCTGTTTTTATTTTTTGCTCTCATAAACTGAACATATCTTTATTCGTAAAAATGCCCTGCAACATACTGTCCATGCCTGCAATCTGCACACTCTATCATCCCGCTTACATTTGAAGTTTAAGCATTTCATCCTGCTTTTGAATTTCCTGAATCAGTTCACCGGCATCTCTTGTTTTTCCCAGATATCCATATACATTGTTAAAAACAACCGCACCAAGCTTAATTTGTTCATAGGAACGGTGATCCAGATAAAACTGGATTCTTTCCATAATTTCTTTCATTGCAGGCTCTAAAAGGCCTTTTTCGTGCAAAATATCAAGAGCCTCATCTGTGGTATTACAATTCAGGATATCTCTGGCAGTATCTCCATCCGCTCCCACACGAAGAGCATTGGATGCAAGCACTTCCATTCGAGCATCTGCACTGTGGGAATGGGTGTTCATAATTCCTGCTGCTACCTTTACAAACTTGCCAATATGGGCAACAAACAGGATTCCTTTCACGCCCATATCCACAGCCATATCAATGGTTTCTCCCACATAATTGCTGCACTTGATATTTCGTTCGAAAGGTAAGGTCATGTGCTCACGCAGATAATCTGCCCCATAATTTCCAGGTGTCACAAGAAGATACTTCTCACCTTGGGTAAAATGCTGCTTCATTTCCACATGGATGCTCTCCACAAGGGCTTTTTCGCTCATCGGCTCCACGATTCCGGAAGTTCCAAGGATGGAGATTCCCCCTGTGATTCCCAGCCTGGGATTAAAGGTCTTTTTCCCAATCTCCACTCCTTCCGGAACGGAAATTACAACCTTTAGGCCACCCTCATAATCATGGGAAACTGCTGCTTCCTCTGCTTCCCGAAGAATCATTGCACGAGGAACAGGATTGATCGCCGCTTCTCCCACTTTCTGGGAGAGCCCGGGTCTTGTAACCCTGCCTACACCCTCCCCGCCATCTATGACGATTCCGGCAGTATCCGTCTTCCACACTGTAGCATACACAAGAATGCCATTTGTTGTGTCCGGATCATCTCCGGCATCTTTTTTCACTGCACAGGTAACCTGATTTTCACTGATCTGAATGTCATGCAGTTCCAGGTCAAGGAGGATTCCCTTGGGAGTCATAAGCGGTACAGATGTTAACTTTTCTTTTCCCAGAAGCATCAGGCAGGCGCCCTTGCAAGCTGCTGCCGCGCAGGAACCTGTAGTATAGCCAAAACGCATTTTCTTCTGTCCGCGAATCACATAATAATCTTCCAATCCTGTCTTATGTTCCATGTTTCTTGCCTCCAAAGCTATGAGGAACCCGCTATGCGGGTTTCCGGGATTGTGACGGCAATCTTCACGTCCGCCCCATCTGTTACGTAAATAAAAGAAGCCCTGTCCTGACAACAAAGCTTCTTTCCTATCAGTCTTATCCCGGTTGCCGCAGGAAATCCTGTTTCTGAAAAAGCAACCAGTATCTGACTGTACAGTAACGGACTTGTGCAGGAATTACACCTGGCTTCCTGATCATGCTTTTCCCTGTTTTTATCCGTTACATTATATAATTTTGCCATTTAAAAGTCAATAAAAGGGGATCGCTTTCCTTATCTTTTGCAGTTACCTTTTACACAACTTTATGTTCCATCCATTTTCCACTCTTAAACCGCAGACCAAACACGATCGCACGTACCGTCCAGTCTGTGAACATTCCGATCCAGACAGCCATCGGTCCCATGCCACATACCCGGATCAGATAAACGCACAGGCAAAAGCGGAAGGTCCACATAGTAATGCAGGAAGTAATCATGGAAAACTTCACATCTCCTGCCGCACGCATGCCGTAAGCCGGAATAAACGCAAACATCCATACGATTGGTTTCACAATGGTGATCCAGAACATCATATCAAGACACATTTCAGCGCTTTTAGCTTCCATTCCACCAATCATGGTAATCGGCCGTGCAAGGACATATACCACTGCACAGCAGGCGATGAGAAAGACTTCGGAAAAGATCATCAGTTTCTTCATATAATAAACTGCCTCGTCTTTTTTTCCGGCTCCAAGGCTCTGTCCCACTACTGTCATAAGTCCGATTCCAACACCAATTACAGCTGTTCCATTTAACATCTCCAGCATATTGGTCATAGCCTGGGCTGCAATTGCAGTGGTTCCAAGCGTAGAGACTGTAGACTGGATTGCCAGCTTTCCAAGCTGGAACATGCTGTTCTCTATACCAGAAGGAATACCAAGAGCAAGAATCCTGCCAATCATTTTTCCATCCGGACGGATTTTCAGATAATCACGTACCACAATTGGCTGCCTGTCTTTTCTAAGCTGATAAAGCACTACCACTGCACAAAAAATTCTGGATACCAGTGTAGAAATGGCGGCTCCGGCAACTCCCATATGAAATACCCAGATCAGGATTCCATTTCCCACAATATTCATCACATTGGAAATAATGGAGATTACCATCGGTCCTCTGGTGTTTTCCTGTGCACGGAAAATGGATGCTCCGGCATCATAAAGCGCAATAAAAGGATAGGACAGCACAGTATAAAAGAAATATACCATGGAATTCTTCATAACATCCGCGTCTACTTTTCCGAAAATAAAGCTAAGAAGCGGTGCACGGAAAGCAAGTCCAAGCACAACGATGAAAACAGAAATAGCCGTTATAATAAAAAGTGCCTGCCTGGCTGATTTGTTCGCCATCTCGTGATTTTTCTGGCCAAGATACTGGGTACAGATAATGGTACCTCCTGCTGCCAGTGCAGAAAAGGCCTGAATAATCAGTACATTGATAGAGTCCACAAGAGAAACGGCGGAAATGGCCGCAGAACCTACATTGCTGACCATCATAGTATCTACCGTACCCATCAAGGCATTTAACAGCTGTTCCATAATAATAGGAACAAGAAGCGCCCGGAGCATTTTGTTTGTAAAAAGATGTTGCTGTTGTTTCATATGTTTTCTCTTTTTCCTTAAATGTATAAATAGTTCCTGTCGCATGGATGTATATCTCATAAAACTGCTTCAGATACTTCCATGCAAATATTTTCTGTGCTATTATACACCTTGAGCGAAAAAAATACAGTATTTAATTACGCACAATCCTTATGTTTCAACATAATTTTAATACAATTTTAGGAGGAACACCTTGGACAGAATTCTTACATACACTATAAAGCCAGAGCAGGAAGGAATGCAGCTTCTTGATTTTCTCAGGAGCAAGGGCTTTTCCCGGGGAATTTTATCTTCCATGAAGGCAGATAAAAATGCGATTCATCTAAATGGTGAACGAGGATTTGGGAAATCAATTCTTCAGGCCGGGGATTCTCTTCACATACATATTCCGGAAGCGGACAACACTGAGAATATCCTGCCTGTGAAAATGGATCTTTCTATTCTATATGAAGATGAAGATATTTTAGTCATAAATAAGGCGGCAGACATGCCTGTGCACCCTTCCATTGGAAATTATGATAATACACTGGCGAATGGAGTTACCTGGTATTTCAAAGAAAAAGGACAGCATTTCGTCTACCGCTGCATCAACCGTCTGGACAGAGACACCACAGGAGCCCTGATCCTGGCGAAAAATCCTTATAGTGCAGCAGTTCTCTCTGCCCAGATGAAACAGCGTCAGATCCGGCGTACCTATCTGGCAATTGTACAGGGAATCGCACCAGAGCAAGGAACTATTGATGCGCCTATCGGGCGCGCAGCAGATTCCACCATCGAAAGACAGGTGGATTTCGCAAATGGGGAAAGTGCGGTCACACACTATGAGCGATTAGCCACCTATCATTCCTACTCTCTCATCGAGCTCCATCTGGAAACCGGACGCACTCATCAGATCCGTGTGCATATGAAGTACATTGGACATCCGCTGCCAGGAGACTTTCTCTACAATCCAGATTACAGAATTATAAAAAGACAGCCCCTGCACTCCTTTCAGCTGGAATTTGCTCACCCTGTTACAGGAGAAAACATGTGTATGACTGCCCCTGTCCCAGAAGATTTTGCAGATGCCTTTCATCGTTCCTAACGGTAACCGAATTCGGGCAAAAACAGGTCAGAACCTCATAACCGTGAAGTTCTGACCTGTCTCATTTTTCACTCTCAGAAAGCTTATAATTCTTTTCTGTTCTTCTCATATATAATGAGCAAACCTTTTAACAAAAGATCCTCATCCAACAAAATCTCCCGCTTGCAATGTGGGATAATCTTACGTGCAAGACCACCAGTTGCAACAACTGTAATTTTCTGACCAAGCTCTTCTTCAATTCTGTCAACAATTCCGTCAAGGGCTGCTGCATTGCTGTAAATCACACCGCTTTTCATGCATTCAATGGTATTTTTTCCAATGATGCGCTTCGGTGCTTCAATACTGATTCCGCTAAGCTGAGAAGCACGGGCTGTAAGGGCATCCAGGGACACTCCCATTCCGGGAAAAATCATGCCTCCCACATAATGCTTCTTCTCATCTACCACGCTTACCGTACTTGCAGTTCCCATATCAATAATTGCCAGTGGAAGAGAATATTCATGAATTCCTGCAACTGCATTTGCTACAAGATCTGCTCCAAGCTGTCCGGGATTATCCATCAGGATATTCAGTCCTGTTTTTACACCTGGTCCCAATACCATAGGTTCTTTTTTCAGAACCTTTTCAGCTGCAAGCTTCACGGCATTGGTAATCTGCGGTACTACAGAGGAAATAATGCAGCCTTCAATATCAATCCGCTTAATATGATATAAATCCAAAACTGTCTTCAGATCAACTGCGTATTCCAGTTCTGTTTTTGTACGGACAGTGGAAAGTCTCTCAATGAAATAGGTTTGCTTTGAATCAATGCAGCCAACCACAATATTTGTATTTCCAATATCAATTGCTAAAATCATTTTTTCCTCCATGGTTTCTCTATCATCAGCCAGACTGCTTTCAGCCGCAATCAGCGGACCTTTTCAGAAACAATCTGGCTGTTTTCAATTTTCTTAAACTTCTGCTGTTTTTACCACTTTCTCAGATTTCTTCTCTGTTCCCGGAAGAAGCCTTGCCTTGTAAAGGGCTGCACCTACAGCACCTGTGATAACGGTAGCGGAAAGCATTTCACATACTGCGTTGATTCCTACAAATGTACAGATGAACAGAATCACGTTTTTTCCACCCATAAGTCCCTGTACATACTCGGTATTTCCGAAAAGGCCAACTAATAACCCCATAAAAAACAGAGTATTTAAAAATGCGGAAAGAAATCCTGTTACAGCGCAGGAAAGATAAATATTTTTTGATTTTCTGCGGACTCCCTGGAAAATATATCCAAGAAGAAGTCCGTCAACCAGTCTTGGAATAAATCTCTGAACAAACGCCAGGAATGGATTGATTCCGAATAAGGTAACACCCATAAGGCTGGTACCGCCAATGCCGATACACTGTCCAAAGCTGGTAAGTCCGAATACGGCTCCCGCAATGGCTCCGCCTACAGGTCCCATTGTAATTGCGCTGATGGCAACCGGAATAATATTAAAGGTGATTGCAAGAGGCCCGATATTCAGGTAGCCAAGAGGTGTGTAAGCCATAAGAAGCAGAATTGCGATCATAAGGCCCAGTAAGGTGATTTGAGATGTTGTAAATTTTTTGTTCATGTTGTCCTCCTTGTTATCGTTCCCTATATTAGAGCCTGTTCAGACCCAGGGATACAATACGGTATGGAACAGCGGGCATGTTTTTTGGTATTTACCCGCCACTCTGAAAAATGTGTTATCCTCTGTCCAGATTTATAAAATACAATCTGCGAATATAACACCAGTGCCACTGCCTGCGGCTTCGCAAAAGATTTATAAATGCTGCCAGAATGACAGCCTGTAAATAACTATCTGCGAACTCTCTCAAGCAGTATTTTATCCAGGATCTTACCGGCTGCATCCTCCTTGCTCATTAGCGGGAGTGATACTTCCTCATCCTGTGTAATCAGAGTCAGAACATTGGTGTCCCCCTGGAATCCGGCGCCTGCCATTTTTACATTGTTGGCGGCTACCATATCCAGATTTTTCCTGGTAAGTTTGACTCTGGAATTACCAATCATATTCTCTGTTTCCATGGAAAATCCACAGAGAAACTGTCCATCCGGTTTGTGCTCTCCAAGATATTTCAGAATATCATCTGTTCTCTCAAGGGCAATGGACATGTCATCGTCTTTCTTTTTAATTTTTTCATCGCTCACACTGGCCGGACGATAGTCTGCCACTGCTGCTGCTTTAATGATAATATCCTGTTCCTGACTGACAGAGGTTACAGCCTCATACATATCTCTGGCTGTTACCACTGGAACCACTCTCACAAATGGTGGCGGTGCAAGTGCAGTACGTCCACTTACCAGTGTGACATCTGCTCCGCGCAGCATAGCCATTTTTGCAATGGCATAGCCCATCTTGCCGGAAGAATGGTTGGTAATATAACGGACAGGATCAATTGCCTCCTGGGTAGGACCGGCGGTAACCAGCACCTTCAGCCCTTTCATATCCTTCTCACAGGCACACTCTCTCAAAATATAGTTTAAAAGAGTCTCAGGCTCCGGCATTTTGCCAGCTCCGGTATCGCCGCATGCAAGATAGCCTACAGCAGGATCGATTACTTCGTATCCATAATGCTCCAAGGTTTTTAGATTATCCTGGACAATGGGGTTCTCGAACATATTGGTGTTCATCGCCGGAGAAATAAATTTCTTGCATCTGCATGCCATAATGGTGGTTGTAAGCATATCGTCTGCAATTCCATGAGCCAGCTTGCCTATCACATTGGCACTTGCCGGTGCGATCATCACAACGTCAGCCTTTTTCGCAATGGACACATGCTCTACCTGGAACTGAAAATTCCGGTCAAAGGTATCCACAAGGCATTTATTCCCGGTAAGTGTCTCAAAAGTAATGGGATTAATAAAATTAGTGGCATTTTTGGTCATCAGCACATGAACGTCTGCTTGCTGCTTCTTCAACGCACTTGCAAGATATGCGATCTTATATGCTGCAATACTTCCTGTAACTCCCAGAAGAACTGTCTTTCCCTCTAACATTATCTTCCCTCATCTCTCTTTGAAATCTTTTGGACAAAATTCATCTGTTATTTTATACCTTTTGTCCGTACCGCTTATTATAATGCAAAGAGACGTATGAATGCAATGTATTTTTTATATGTTCGGCTTTTCATACATAATTTACCTTTATATGCATCTTTTCTTTGTTTTTTTATCTGTTATAATAACCTTAGACTTTTAACAGCTATTCCAGAGCATGTTTGAAAATTCTTCCCGCAACCTGCATGCCCCACTTTGCGGGAAATTTTGCCATCTGTTTTCGACTTTCATTATAAGGATACTACAAAAGAAAGGAACCATTATGAACTACCAGATCACACAGTGGTGCGCCCACTTTATCTCAGAGCATGTAAAAGAAGGAGACCTTTGCATTGATGCCACCATGGGAAACGGAAGTGACACTCTGCTTCTTTCCCGTCTTTGTGGGGAAAAAGGGCATGTACTCGCTTTCGATATTCAGGAAATAGCACTTGCCAATACCAGAGAGCGGCTCGAAAAAGAAAATGCCCCCCACAATTATGAACTATTTCTGGATTCCCACGTAAATATGGGAAAATACGCAGAGCCTGTGAGTGTAAGCTGCATTGTATTCAATTTCGGCTATCTGCCGAAGGGCGATCATACTCTTGCCACAAGGGCAGAATCCAGTATTCAGGCACTTACCGTATCCCTGTCCCTTTTGAAAAAGGGCGGGATCCTGATGCTGTGTATCTACAGCGGCGGAGATTCCGGGTTTGAGGAACGGGATGCACTGCTGGAATGGCTGAAGGTACTGGATTCCAGGAAATTTCTGGTTATCAAAACAGAATATTACAACCGTCCTAATCATCCGCCTATGCCCGTACTTGTAGTCAAACTGTAACTTGTATACAAAAAGCAACAACTTTTTTCCATATATTTACTCAAAAACACCCCTTAGACAGACTGTAATTATTTGTGTCTGCCAAAGGGGTATTTTATCTTCGGTATTCTTAAACTGTACTTTGTCAGTCAATAACGGTAACGCTTGTCATCACCGGCTGCTCATCTGCTGAAATAGTTCCATTGTTATCTGTAGGCTTTGCATCCTTGCAGATCTGGTCAACAATGTCCATGCCTTCTGTCACATGTCCGAAAGCGGCATACTGTCCATCCAGATAGGTACTGTCAGACTGCACGATAAAGAACTGGGAGCTTGCACTGTCCGGGTCTGAGGATCTTGCCATGGAGATCACACCTCTCTCATGGGAAATATCGTTCTTTACACCATTCTCAGAAAACTCGCCCTTAATAGTCTCATCAGAGCCTCCTCTTCCGGTTCCTTCCGGATCTCCGCCCTGGATCATAAATCCATCAATAATACGGTGGAAAGTAAGTCCGTCATAGAAATGCTCCTGTGCCAGTTTCACAAAGTTGGTTACACTGATAGGTGCTGTGTCCGCATCCAGTTCCACCTTAATGGTACCGTAGTCCTTCACCTCAATCTCTGCATGATGAAGACCGGTAAGAGGCTCTGAAGTATCCAGAACAGTGCTGGTATCGTCTGCTGTCTCATCTGTACCTTCTCCATCCCCGGAACCGTCTGTAAAGCCGGAAACTTCTTCCTCCGTTCCTTCTGGCTGGTCAGCACTTTCCTCTGTACTTTCCTCTTTTGTTTCTTCAGTGTCTTTATTTTCTTCTGTATTCTCCTTAGTATCTGCTTCTGTGCTCTTGCTTTCCTCTTTCGTATCATCTGAACCACAGCCTGCCAGCATTCCTGCGGAAAGAGCTGCCACCATCAGCATTGCCAGAATTTTTCTTTTTTTCATGATTTTATGCCTCCAATTCTTGATGCCATCTTTTTCTATTATAACGAAAATCACGTAAAAAACAATTGTTTTCACAGATTGTTCAATTTCTTTTTCTTTGTCTTGCCACAGCTTGTATTGTCTGCTAAAATCAAGAAAGAATTTATCAGAAAGCGAGGTCTTTTTTATGGAAAAGATTACCAGTTTCACAATAGATCACATCAAACTTCAGCCAGGCGTTTACGTTTCCCGCAAGGATCCGGTTGGAAATAGTGTGATCACCACTTTTGACATTCGTATGACTTCCCCAAATGAGGAGCCTGTTATGAACACAGCAGAGCTTCACACCATTGAGCATCTTGCTGCTACTTTTCTTCGCAACCACAAGGAATTCGGACCGAAGATGATCTACTGGGGACCAATGGGCTGCCGTACCGGCAATTATCTGCTGCTGAACGGAGATTATGAATCTAAGGATATTGTTCCGCTTATGGTTGAAACCTTTGAGTTTATCCGTGATTTCCAGGGCGAGGTTCCTGGTGCTTCCCCGAAAGACTGTGGAAATTATCTGGATATGAACCTTGGAATGGCGAAATATCTGGCTAAGAAGTTCCTGGATGAAGTGCTGTATGACATCAAGCCAGACAGACTGGTTTATCCGGAATAATTTGATTTGATATATTCAGAAATCTCCCTCTTACCATTTCATGGCAGGAGGGAATTTCTTTAGTACTCAAAAAACGCTATGCAAACGATAATATCATCCATTTACATAGCGTCTTTCATCTCATCATTTCATCGCTTAAATTTCCAGCCTGTCAGCCTGCGACAGCCTCATCAGCTGCAGCATCTGCACTTCCTTCTGTAGCTGCCTGATCAGCAGTTCCATCTGCGGCTGCACCGTCAGCTGCCACTGCACTTACATAATCACCGGACACATAAGCAGTCTGTCCCTCATAGGAAACCTCAATCCATCCATTGTCGCATACACCTGTACTTGTAAGCTGTGTACCGCTTGTTACACCTGCAATCCAGGTAGCATCTGCACTTGCATCTGCACGAAGGTTAATATCTGCATTCGCAACATATGTACCATCCTGCTTGGTTACATTCACACCGCTTGCAGTCTGCTCTACAACTGGTTCTGGAGTAGGAGTAACTTCTGGTGTAGGAGTCACCTCAGGGGTTGGTGTTGGAATAGGGGTCGGGGTTGCCTGTATAACTGTAACGCTTGCTCCTGCACCTTCCTCAAATCCACATCCAGGGATGCAAAATGCTGCGCCCAGAAGCAAAACGGCTAATGCTGCTTTTTTCATAATATAGTTCCTCCTTTACAAAGCAATGGTGCTTTGAATTGATTCATCTTCTTTTCATATAATATTACAAAAACAGACTCATTTCGCGAATCGTTACAATTAATATACAGTATTATTACAAATTATGCAACCCCTAAGTGTATCTTTGCAATAAAGCATATTTGAAATAGTTACTGGTCACGGAGTGAACAGTAATTTGAAATAAAGCGTTCTTAGTTAACAACCACCGGCTCAACTGGTGGTTGTTTATCAGACCTCCTTCAGATTCCCAGAACAGCAGATATCTTAATCTCCTTTTCTGTTTCACTGAGATCAAAGTCACCGCCATCTTCCACAGTCATGTGTACCTCATACAGTACATCTTCGGATAATGTATCCGGTGTTTCACCATCTTCTGTCTGGATATGCCATTTCTCTGCCGGAACTTCTTTCAAGGTACCATCTGTGCCGTATGCATACAGCTTCAGAGAACCTGTTTCCCCAGAGATTCCTTTCATACGTATTGCAACGGTTGTATTCGGATGTACGTTCTCAATTGTGATCGTATTCAGCCATCCTTCCACATCTCCCAGACCACCATCTGCCGCAAATTTCTCCTGGCTTAACACATTGCGCATCGCCTGATCCAGATCAACCCTACGATAAGGCATTTCCGGCAGATAAACGAATCTGTCCTGAAGTCTCAGAAGTTCCAGATAACCGGTAGGACAGTAAAGTGAATTTCCGCTGTTTCCGGCATACATTCCGATAGCCATGTTGTTGTACATAGGCTTGCTGGCAACATCCATGGAAAAAACAGTTTCACCGGTCTCAAAATCAAGTATAATATACTGCCACATACCGGTTTCCAGATTCTGTACATATCCGTAGATATATCCGGTTGCCGTAGATAATTTCATCATGGAAGTATCTGACAGATCACTTCTGCACCAGATACTCTTCATTTCATATCTATCCTCAGTCTTAATCGTATCTACGCGTTCCACACCCGGCGTGATCATTTTATTTCCCTGTCTCAACCAATTTTCATCATAAATATTGGTATAACTCTGAATGGAGGAATCACTGTCCTCTTTTCCCAGGTTGGCACTTCCTGCACCAAACCAGTTACATACGATGGTACTTACGGTTCCTGCACCGTTATCATATACGATCGCAGAATTTTCAACAGATACCTGGCTGCCCTCCGGAAGTTCATCGATCACAGGAAGACTTGCAACAACTTCTCCTGTTTTCATATCCAGAGCAAGGAGATTTACGGTCTCCTGATTATCGGTAAACATCACCAGATCTTTTGTAAGGGATGGAGAGCATCCGCTGCCCCAGGCAAGACCTCCGCCAGTTGTTTCATCCCCTTCTTTGCTTTCTTTCGCACCAGCACTCTCGTAAGGAGTTTCCCAGATTTTCTTCACCCCATTGTCTGCCTGCAGCAGATAACAGTTCTGATTCGTCAGGATCACTGCTCCATCCTTGGATGCTGCAATTCCATTCTCTGCACCCTCTCCCGGAGCCAGCTCATATACGAAGACTGCCTCTGACAGATCAGTTTCCTCTCCATTTAAAATGGCATCAATAGCTGTACGGGAAATATAGCCCATAGCACCCTGCTGTTTCCTGTCAGGGTAAATACGGAATCCTCCGGTTGCAAACCAGAGATTTCCTTCATAGTCAAACACTACAGCAAGAAGATTCTGATCCAGTGTTTTTCCAAGTGCTGCCTCTGCCGCTGCTTTAATATCAATATCCAGCACTTTCTCAAATTCCGGAAGTACGTTTCCGTCTTCATCTGTTGCCTTCAGCATCAGCACATGGTTATTATTGGTCGGACACACCAGACGGTTACTCTCATCTACAAAGGAATAGGAGCTCTGGATCAGATATTCTCCATTGTCATGCTGTTTTGGAGAAAAATATCCCAGTGTCTGTGTTTCCTCTGCATTGATATCACGAATTGCCAGTCCACCAAGCAACGGAACCACTGCATGTCCATAAGAATCGAAAAAGATAGCAGGAGACGCATTTGCATTGGTTTTTTCATAAGAAACATTGATTTCTGAATAAATGCCTACCGGTAATACTTCGTCTGTGGAATCTGTATTGTAGCAGTCATGATGAATATTGGAATCACTTGCTGCCATATAAGGATTCTCGTCAATAACCTTCTGTGTAAGTGTCTTTATGGGCAGTTCTGATGTCTGAGCTGTATTTTCCTCCGTCTGTGTTTCTTCTGCACGTACCATATTTATTGATGGTTCAGATGTTGCAGCAGCTATAAAAGTGATCATTGCAAGAATTAAAGCTCTTTTCTTCATATTGTTTTCCTCCTGAGTGTTTTTATCATATTACCTTGCTGCGTTCAAACCAAATGGAAAGTCCTTCTTTTATTTTTTGCTCTTCCATAGGTTTCATAAAAAAATATTCTATCCGCATCCTGAACGCATGAAGCGAAAAATCAAGATCACTGCACCAGATGATCCCACATTTGGGATACAGGGAACGAAGATGTTCTGCCGCATTCAGCCCGGGCACACCAGGTAATGCAAGAAACACCACTGCCGGTACTGTTTTTCGTGTCCTCTCAAAAAATTGTTCCTGATCCTGATAGATTTCAATCAATGGAAAAATTTTCTTTTCTGTACAGTAATTCCTGATATATTCCGCACAGTTCTGTCCTTCCTGTTTCTGATCAGTCAATATAGCAATACAATACACGACATCCCTCCTTTTCCATCTGATGTCTCCCATTTGTTATTCTCATTATAAAAAAGTCGGAAATTATTTCAATAATTCTGTCACGAAACGACAGAAAATGACACGAATTGTAAATCTATGGTATTTAGATAATTTTAAGTTTGGGGAATTGTCTGTCGGAGCGGACAGGGATTAATTTCTTTTTTAGCAGTGCCATCACATTTATATTTTATATACTCAAAGAAAACAGGCTGGTCCACATATCTTCTGTAGAAGCCAGCCTGAATTCTTATTGGTTTACAATGTGATCTTGTACGTGTTATAGGAACATTTTCCCATTCCATAACTTATACCCGCTCAAATACCACCGTCACCTGTCCGCCGCAGATCATTCCAAGACTGTCCTGGCCGTCTGCTGTTAAGGCATAGTGTTTTACTTCTTTTTCTTTTACTTCTTTACAATGATTGATGGCTTCGTACTCTACTTTGCCGCCGCCAATGCTGCCTGTAATGTGTCCGGATGGTTCTACGAACATTTTGCTTCCTACTCCTCTTGGAGAAGAGCCGGATTTCTCTGCGATAGTGACCATGACACCATGACGACCTTCCAGAACTGCTGTCTCTACTTTTTCATCACAGTATGCGGAATAATGCTGATTTTTTACCTTAATAATCTCTGCCATAATGCTCACTGCAATTTCCTCCGGAAGCTGCCCGCCAAGAGGAATTCCGATTGGTGCATGGACTTCGTCCAATTGCTCCAGAGTGTAACCTTCTTTTAGAAGATTTTCCCTGGTGATCCGCACTTTGTTTTTGCTGCCGATCATGCCAAGATATTCGTAGGGACGATGGAGAAGCCTGCGAAGGCAGTCTGCATCACCAATGTGTCCTCTGGTAAGGATTACATAATAAGTGTTATCGTAAGGCGTAATGTACTTATCCAGTTCTTTAAAATCACCGTAGACCAGCTGGTCTGCTTCTGGAAAACGCTCCTTTGTCACGAAATATTCTCTGTCATCCATGATCGTTACATGGAAACCAAGCATTTTTCCCAGATGAGCAGTAGGCTGGGATACGTGACCGCCGCCAAAGATCACAAGCCTTGGATTCTTGCGATAATCTTCTACGAAAAGCCGGTGACCGTCTGCTTCTGTCACTTTTGTCTCTTTCGTCTCACTCAGAATATTCAGATAATTATCCCATATGGAAGCATCTTCCGTTTTCTCGGGGATCAGCTGTACACCTGATTTTTTTTCAGCAGCTTCACCACAGTTTTCTTCTCTAATAACCGTTTCTGGTTTCAAAATGCACTTCTTTCCCATATATGGTCCATCCAGAAAAATTCCAGTTTTTGCCCTGCCTTTTTCATCAAGAATCTGATAAATTTTATTATACATGATTTTTCACTCCATCCTGTCATATCAACTACCCATCCCTTCCTGCCATCATTACCAGGCATTCTTTAATCAATCCCTTTTATTGTTACTGTTCACTGGTAACGTTCCGCGAGGTGTTTTTTGTGAACAAAGTTCACAGAAAACCCGAGAATTGCGGCGCGAAATCATGCGAATGCATGATTTCTGTGCATCGCGAAGCGCGTTACTGGTCACGGAGTGAACAGTAACCTTTTATTGGCAAGAGGATGATGCAGCGGTTAAAATTTCATTGCACCTTTCATTCCTATATATTATAATACATCCGGAGGAATTTTCACAATGAAGAAAAAAAGAATTATGGCCAGTTTTCCCATTCGGATTCTGGCAGTCAGTATACCCGGCCTCCTTGCAGGCCTGTTTTTAAATGCCACAAGAACTATGGGACTGACCTCCGGGGCTTTGAATCTGGTGGTTACAGCCCGTTATGTACTAAGTCAGATAATCACCTTTCTGGCACCGCTGATCATTATCGGTCTTGTGGCATCTTCCATTATTTCCGTAAAAAAAGCTCCCACACCCGTCACCGCGCCAATTGTCCGGATCACTTATTTTTCCATGCTTGGAGCCGCAGCTTTCGCATCCGTTCTTGGATATCTGATCATTCCAAAACTTCCGGTATCCACAGACAGTTTATCTTTCCGCTTCCTGCCGGATACCTTGTTTGAGCTTCCCATTCCAGCACCGGTTTCTGCACTGAGCGCGTTAGTACTTGCTATTTTGCTTGCCCTTGGTGCCTGCTGGACCAATGCAGTGCGAACCAAAGAGCTTTTGCAGGAGTTTCGGGGAATCACCCTTTCCCTGATGTCCAGGATTCTTCTTCCACTGCTGCCTGCTTATATCGGGCTTTCTCTATGTACACTGGCTTATCAGGGATATTTCATCAAGTATCTGCCACTGTTGCTTCTGGCACTTATTATTATAATTCCGGCTTATATGGTCTGGGTGTTGGTTCTGTATCATATTGCAGGATCTTATGCCGGAGAAAAGGCATGGGGAATTTTGAAAAATTATATACCGATCTGTAAAATGGCTTTAAGAACCCATTCTTCCACAGCTGTGGAAAAATATTCACAGGAAGCAGCTGACAAATGTGTGCCGCTTGATTCCGAGCTTATCAAAGAGGCAATTTCTCTTTTTACCCAGATTCATCACTGTGGTTCTGTGCTTGCAGAGGTATTCTTCGCTATGATGATCTCCCGTATTCTGTACGGCTCTGTTCCTGCACCGGGAACTATGGTGATCTTCAGTATTTTGCTTGCCACCTGTTCCATTGGCACACCCAGACTTCCATGGGGAACCGTAATGGTATCCCTGGGAACCCTGACCGGAATCCTGAAATTCGGAGATTCCGGTGTGGCGCTGATGTTCGCTGTTTTTGCACTAAATGATGCTTTTGCAGCAGCATGTAATGCCACATGTGACGGAGCCGCTGCACTGTTTCTGACAGGGTATGTGAAAAGACATGATTTATGATTTAGCGCAGAAAGTAAGCTTTAAAAGCTAAAAAGTATTATTTGCTCTCATATCTTTAGTCGCACAATAGCAGTTCATTCACATCTCACAAAACTTAAATGACCAGAAACTCTTATTTCCTTTACTGTAAGAGTTTCTGGTCATTCATTATTTTACGGCTACCTTACATTATCTTTTAACAGTTACAGAAATAGCTGCAATTATGGCTGTTCCTTTTTCTTCGCTTTCATTATTTCTTTCGCTGCTGCCCAATACTTTCCTTCATGATCTGCTCACTTTTCAGACAATATTCACTTTCAAAAAACGCGGGCTACGGCAACCGAGTTCGGGTAAAATCTCCCACAAATTGTGGCGCACATCTTGCAAAAAGCCTTTTTCAGACACGTTCTAGGCCAGTGGCTGTCTCAATCCTCTCTTAATATAAGTTCCAAGTTTCTCCTGCACCAGTTTTCCATCATCCACAGCAAGTTTTCCCCGGAGGAATACCTTGTCAATATCTCCATGTATTTCAAAGCCTTCATAGGGGTTATTGTCTGTATTATAAGCATGTGTTTCCGCAGAAATTACATTCTCTTTTTCCGGATCAAATACTACAATGTCTGCGTCGCTGCCTTCGGCGATAACTCCTTTGTTTGGATATACACCGTACAACTTAGCTGGATTTTCACACAGAAGCTGGCACATTTTCTCGACTGTAATTTTGCCGGTGCGCACGCCGTAAGTATAAAGAAGAGTTCCCCTTGTCTGAACTCCCGGCAGGCCACCTGGAATCTTGGTAAAATCCGCTTTTCCCATTGCTTTCTGGGCAAGGGTAAAGCTGCACTGGTCTGTAGCTACTGTCTGGATATCTCCATCTGCCAGGGCTTTCCACAGGCAATCCTGATCCGCTTTCTTGCGGATTGGCGGAGCGCACACATATTTGGCACCTTCGAAATCAGGTTTGGAATAAACGCTGTCGTCCAGAAGAAGATACTGAGGACAGGTCTCTGCAAATACGGTCTGACCATTTTCCCGGGCACGGATGATTTCTTCGTATGCCTTGCGGTTGGTCAAATGCACCACCATGACCGGAGCTCCTGCTTCCTTCGCAATTACAAGAAGACGGTGTACTGCCTCGGCTTCCATGGTATCCGGACGTACAAGAGGATGATTCTCCGGACCCAGTTTTCCCTGTGCTTTCGCTTCCTGGATCAATGCGTCGATCACGCCTGCATTTTCACAATGTACGCCTGCGAAACAGCCTTTTTCATTTAAGGCCTTTATGATCTTATAAAGATCCTCGTCGTCTACGATCATTGCCGGGTAAGTCATATATAGCTTGAAGCTGGTAATGCCCTCATTGATCATATCCTGAATTTCTTTCTTTGTCTCCTCATTCCATTCCACAATGGACATGTGAAAAGAATAGTCACAGGAGCATTTGCCGTCAGCCTTTTTGTGCCACTTCTCAAGGCCCTCTTTCAGGGTATGTCCACCTTTATCCTGTGAAGCAAAATCAATAACCAGAGTGGTTCCGCCAAGGATTGCCGCTCTTGTTCCTGTCTCGAAATCATCTGCTGTTACAGTACCTGCGACCTCCAGGTCAAAATGGGTATGTCCGTCAATAAATCCCGGGAAAAGGAGCTTACCAGATACATCCACCACCTTGGCATCTGGCTGTGAAAGCTCCTCTCCTACTTTTATGATTTTTTCGCCTTCCACCAACACATCCTGTTTCCTTGTGCCTGCACCTGATATTACGGTTCCGTTTTTCAAAAGATATTTCATACAACAGATCCTCCCTTCACATTTCTGTAGTTATCTGCCATTCCCAAGCCAGTCCTGTATTTATTTTTCTTCCACATTGACTTGCATTTATACAAAATAACCAATTTTATTTACCTCATATCTTATTTTAATGTAAATATACCACATGTATTTTCCATCTTCAACAAAATAAATACGAAATTTTTTAAGCCTTCAATAATTTTTTTGTAAAATTGTCTTTTTATTTTTTTTCTGACATGCTATTATAAATATAGTAAGTCATTCGTTACTATCTGCAACATACGAATACAGGTTACTGTTCACTACGTTCACAGCAACCCGCTTCGCGATGCACAGAAATCATGCCTTGCATGATTTCGCGCCGAAATTCTCGGGTTTTCTGTGAACTCTGTTCACAAAAAACACCTCGCGGAACGCTCCCAGTGAACAGTAATAAATACAGACAGGATGCCCGGATTCTATGCGGAGATTCCAGGCATCGACCCATGGCAGGATTTTCCTGCTCTTAATAAAAAAATCAAATCCAAAACAGGAGGGAACAAATATGGGAAGATTAACTGTCTTAGAGCAGATTGCGCAGGATATCGCAGCAGAATTCGGGAACGACTGCGAGGTCGTCATCCATGATCTGAAGACAAAAGAACCGGAGCATTCCATTATCTATATTGTAAACGGACACGTAACCGGACGAAATGTAGGTGACGGTCCATCGGACGCAGTTTTCGACGGCATCCGCCAGAAAGAACGGGGAAGTGACTGTGCTCCAGCCGACCACAATGGTTACCTGATGAAAACAGCAGACGGCAAGATTTTGAAGTGCAGTACTTCATATATAAAGGACGATGACGGCAGCCTTCACTATGTATTCGGCATCAACTACGACATCACCAAGCTGACCCTGATCAACAGTGCTCTTGATGATCTGATCACCCCGAAGAACAAAGAAGAGAAGCCGAAGCAGATCACTCACAGTGTCAACGATCTTCTGGATCGTCTCATCGAAGAATCCGTGAAGCTTGTAGGCAAGCCGGTAGCTCTCATGAATAAAGAGGATAAGGTAACTGCGATCCAGTTTCTTAATGATTCCGGAGCTTTCCTTATTACAAAGTCCGGAGATAAAGTAGCGAATTATTTTGGAATCTCTAAATATACGCTTTATAGTTATATTGATGTAAACAAGTAATATTATAGTTATTTCTTTATATTTTATAACAAAAATAACATATTGGAAACATGTTATAAATAAGCCATATAATACCGTCTCCTCATTACAGGATTTGGTTATTATATGGCTTATTTTATAAAACCAGTCAGAACACCCTCTGCCAGTTTTACCTGCTGTTCGTTAGAGCGTGTTTAAAAAGGCTTTCTGCAGTCTGCTGCCTGCAGGCTGCGGCTACTCTTCCTCGCTTCCCAACTGGTGCGCTTCTTTATAAATTTCACAGGCGCCCTGATTTACACATCTTTTATAGGCACAGTCCATAAAGGTAAGTATCCTTTTCCCATCTTTTTCTTCATATTCACAGCACACTGTCTGACTGCCGTTACAGGTTCTGCAAAAACCTGAGATAAATTCTTCTGTTTCCATTTTATCATCCTCTCAGCTTATGCACAAAGATCCCGCTTCGCAGCTTCGGCTCAAACCAGGTGGATTTCGGCGGCATCAGCTTACTCTCATCTGCAATCTGCATCAGATCTTCCATAGAAGTAGGATAAAGCGCAAACGCAACGCCTCTGGTCTCATCTGCCAGAGTCTGAAGTTCTCTTAACTTATGACTTCCGCCTACAAACTTAATACGCTTGTCAGTCCTTGGATCACCAATGCCAAGAACTGGACCTAAAACCACGTCCTGAAGAATCTGGGAATCCAGCTGACCAACCACATCTTTTCCCTCATAAAGCTCCGATTTCGCTTTCAGAAGATACCAGAAACCATCCAGATACATACCAAAGCAATGCTTCTCCACTGGCTTTGCAGGAAAACCTGGAACAATCGTCATGTCGAAGTTGTCTTTAATTTTCTCAAGGACATCTTCCACGCTCTGCCCATTCAAGTCCCTCACCACACGGTTATATGCCAGAATGGTAAGCTGGTCATATGGAAAAACAACGGAAAGAAAATAGTTAAACGCTTCTTCCCCTGTATAATCCGGATTCTCCTGACGTCGCTTCAGCCCCACTTTCACTGCAGAGACAGCTCTGTGATGTCCGTCTGCAATATAAAGTGCAGGGATCTTCTCCATCTCATCCTGGATCTGGCTAATCGCCTCGTCCCCATCGATCACCCACACACGGTGTGTGATCTCGTCCTCTTCTGTAAAATCATAGGCTGCTTTGTGCTCTTTTTTCCACTGCTCAAGAAGAGCACTCAACGCATCTGTATAACGGCAGGCAAGATAAATGGGGCCTGTGTTAGCATCACATACATCCACATGATTGATTCGGTCCAGCTCTTTATCTGATCGGGTAAGTTCATGCTTTTTCACCACATTATTCAGATAATCATCAATAGAAGCGCAGCCTGCAATTCCAGTCTGAACCTTCCCCTTGCGTACCAGTTCATATATGTAGTAGCATGGCTTATGGTCCTGAACCAGAACGCCAGTCTCCTCCATCTTATGCAGGTTCTCTTTCGCTTTCTGATAAACCTTCGCATCATAGAGGTCCGTCTCTGCCGGCAGATCCATCTCTGCTCTGTCTACATGGAGAAAAGAATCCGGATTCTCTTTCCCAATGGCTGCTGCCTCTTCTCTATTCACTACATCATATGGAAGGGCAGCTACTGCTGCTGCCTTTCCCTCTGTAGGTCTAAGTGCTTTAAATGCACGAAATACTGCCATAAAATCTTGCTCCTTTCCCGTAGCGTGTTTGAAAAATCATTCCAGCAATCTGCACGCTCCATACATCCGGTTCAAAAGTATTTTCATTATTTTTCTTCGGCTTTTTTCAAATGCCATACCCTATATTTTACCACAATCAGAAGGCTCTTGCAATCAAACTAAATATTTTTTGAGAAAGCTAAATTTTTTTGTATTTTTCTATTGCAAATTGATTTATTTATGTTATTATACTTATAAGGAAAACAAAAATGTAGTTAAGATGTACTCTAATAACAAAAACCACGAAGGAGGTTTTCACCATGACAGACGGACTGAAATGGACGGTCAATCATGTTCCGGGATCTGATGATAAATTCCTGGACCTGATGTCCGAAGAGAACGTAACCAAAGCAAATGAATTCCACAAAAGTTTCCCCCAGTACTCCGTAACACCACTGCAGAAGCTTTCCGCTCTTGCTTCCTATCTTGGAGTAAAGGGCATCTACTGCAAAGATGAATCCTATCGTTTCGGATTAAACGCCTTTAAGGTTCTTGGAGGCTCTTATGCAATGGGACGTTACATAGCGAAGGAACTCGGCCGCGATATCAGCCAGCTTCCTTACAATGTTCTCTCTTCTGATAAATTAAGAGAAGAATTCGGACAGGCTACTTTCTTCACTGCTACAGATGGAAACCACGGCCGCGGCGTTGCATGGGCTGCTAAACGCCTTGGACAAAAAGCCGTAGTCAGAATGCCTAAAGGAACCACTAAGACACGTTTTGACAACATCGCCAAGGAAGGCGCCGAAGTAACCATCGAAGAAGTAAATTATGATGACTGCGTAAGAATGGCTGCCGCAGAAGCAGCTAAGACAGAACATGGCATCATCGTTCAGGATACTGCATGGGCCGGCTATGAGGAGATTCCATCCTGGATCATGCAGGGATACGGCACTCTGGTACTGGAAGCAGATAAACAGCTGAAGGAGAACGGCATTGACCGCCCGACACACGTATTTGTACAGGCAGGTGTTGGTTCTCTGGCAGGTGCAGTTGTAGGATATTTTGCCCACAAATATAAAGAAAATCCTCCGGTAATGGTTGTCTGCGAAGCAAGTGCTGCCGACTGCCTCTATCGCTCTGCTGTTCAGGCCGACGGCAATCTGGTAAATGTAACCGGTGATCTTCAGACCATTATGGCAGGTCTTGCATGCGGCGAGGGAAATACCATCGGATGGGACATCCTGAAGAATCATGTAACCGTCTTCGCATCCTGCCCAGACTGGATGAGTGCCAAGGCAACACGTATTTATGCAAATCCTCTTGAAAACGATCCACACATCATATCTGGTGAATCTGGTTCTGTTCCGCTGGGGCTTGCATATACAGCGCTTCATGACGAAGATGCCAAAGATCTGAAAGATGCCCTGAAGCTGGATGAAAATTCCAACATTCTGGTAATCTCCACAGAAGGTGATACAGATCCAGTTCGTTACCGTGAGATCGTATGGGATGGCTTATACGGAACAACCGAATCATTAAGCAAATAATTTTTTATAACAATATGATACTTTTTTACAAAAAACGGAGGTAAAAAGTTATGGATTATAACAAAATCAAAGAAGCTGCACAGAATTATGAAGCAGATATGACCAAATTTCTTCGTGATCTGGTTCACTTTCCAGGCGAGAGCTGCGGTGAGAAGGATCATGTAATGCGTATTAAAGAAGAGATGGAGAAGCTTGGCTTTGATAAAGTTGAGATTGACCCAATGGGAAATATCCTTGGCTATATGGGAACTGGAAGCACTCTCATCGGTTTCGACGGACATATTGATACTGTAGGTATCGGAAACAGAAACAACTGGGAATTCGATCCCTATGAAGGATTTGAGACTGAGACTGAAATCGGCGGACGTGGAACTTCTGATCAGATGGGTGGTATCGTATCTGCTGTTTACGGTGCTAAGATCATGAAAGATCTTGGTCTTCTTAATGACAAATATCAGGTTGTTGTTACAGGAACTGTTCAGGAAGAGGACTGCGATGGTCTTTGCTGGCAGTACATCATCAACGAAGACAAGGTTCGTCCGGAATTTGTTGTTTCCACAGAGCCTACAGACGGCGGTATCTACCGTGGACAGCGCGGACGTATGGAGATCCGTATTGATGTAAAAGGTGTTTCCTGCCATGGTTCTGCTCCTGAGCGTGGCGACAACGCAATCTATAAGATGGCTGACATCCTTCAGGATGTTCGTGCATTAAATGAAAATGATGCTGCAGATGAGACCAAGATCAAAGGTCTTGTGAAAATGCTGGATAAGAAATATAACCCGGAATGGGAAGAAGCAAACTTCCTTGGAAGAGGTACGGTTACTACTTCTGAGATTTTCTTCACATCCCCAAGCCGTTGTGCAGTTGCCGACTCCTGTGCCGTTTCCCTTGACCGTCGTATGACAGCAGGTGAGACCTGGGAGAGCTGCCTGGATGAGATCCGCGCACTTCCATCTGTCAAAAAGTATGGTGACGATGTTAAGGTTTCCATGTATGAGTACTCCCGTCCATCCTGGACAGAGCTGGTATATCCAATCGAGTGCTATTTCCCAACATGGGTAATCCCGAAGGATCACAAGGTTACTTCTGCTCTTGAGGAAGCTTACCACAATCTGTATGGCACAGAGCGTATGGGCAATGCTGAGACAGAAGCTATGAGAAAAGCCCGTCCTCTTACCGACAAGTGGACATTCTCTACCAACGGTGTTTCCATTATGGGACGTAACGGAATCCCATGCATCGGATTTGGACCTGGCGCAGAGGCACAGGCTCACGCTCCAAACGAGAAAACATGGAAAGACGATCTGGTAAGATGTGCAGCTGTTTACGCAGCACTTCCTACTGCTTACTGTAAATAATCCGGAAATATCTGTTTATCAGAACTACAGAAACTGTAAACGTTCCGCAAGCTGCACACCCTTGGATCAGACAGCTGTTACAATGTGTCTGCTCCATACCTCCACTTTACACATAGTACTTTTAACAAATAACCAGCACAGCGAAAATTAAGTATCTGCGATATTGACGCAATATTGAAAAATCATATAAATCAATATGACGGTTTCTTAATATTCTCTGTACCAGATAAATTTTAATTATATAAGGAGAAAATTCATGAAAACATTACAGGATTACATCGACAAGCTTAACAGCCTTAACTTCAAAGAAATGTACAACAACGACTTCTTCTGGACATGGGATAAAACAGACGAGGAGCTGGAGGCTGTTTTCACAGTTGCTGACGCCCTCCGCTTCATGAGAGAGCACAATATTTCCACGAAGGTATTCGAGAGTGGTCTGGGAATCTCCATTTTCCGTGACAACTCCACACGTACCCGTTTCTCCTTCGCTTCTGCCTGCAACCTTCTTGGACTTGAAGTACAGGATCTGGACGAGAAGAAATCCCAGATTGCGCACGGTGAGACCGTTCGTGAGACAGCTAACATGGTATCTTTCATGGCTGATGTAATCGGTATCCGTGATGATATGTACATCGGTAAGGGACATACTTATCAGAAAGATTTTATGGATGCTGTAACAGAAGGAAATAAAGATGGTATTCTTGAGCAGAGACCTACTCTTGTAAATCTTCAGTGTGACGTTGATCATCCTACTCAGTGTATGGCAGATATGCTTCATATCATCCACGAATTCGGCGGTGTCGAGAACCTGAAAGGCAAAAAGCTTGCTATGACATGGGCGTACTCTCCTTCCTATGGTAAACCACTCTCCGTTCCACAGGGTGTCATCGGACTTATGACACGTTTTGGTATGGACGTTGTTCTGGCGCATCCGGAAGGATACGATGTAATGCCAGAGGTTGAGGAAATCGCTAAGAAAAATGCTGAGAAGTCCGGCGGTTCTTTCACAAAGACAAACAGCATGGAAGAAGCATTCAAAGATGCCGATATCGTTTATCCAAAGAGCTGGGCTCCATTTGCAGCAATGGAAAAACGTACCAACCTCTATGGCGAAGGTGACTTCGACGGAATCGATAAACTAGAGAAAGAGCTTCTTGCTCAGAACGCAGAGCACAAAGACTGGGCTTGCACAGAAGAACTTATGAAGACTACCAAGAACGGCAAAGCACTTTACCTGCACTGTCTGCCAGCTGATATTACAGGCGTAAGCTGTGAGACCGGTGAGGTTGATGCAAGCGTATTTGACCGTTACCGTATCCCGCTTTATAAAGAAGCAAGCTTCAAACCATATGTAATTGCAGCAATGATCATGCTCTCCAAATTTGAAAACCCACAGGATATCCTGAAAAAACTGGAAGTAAAGGCTGCTCCGAGAATTATGGAATAATGCTTTTCAGGGGGCTGTAGGAATACAGCCCTTTTTTGTTCTCATTTTTGATGGTATTTCTTATACTTGATATATTTTTAGTATATCAAATGTTACTGTTCACTCCGCGACCAGTAACTATCAAATTGCTATTTTATAGATTGTTTACGATAATATTTATAGAAGTGGTTATATTAGAGTATCGCCCACACAGGCTTTCTGCGGAATATTTATCGCACTTCGCAGGAATGATTTTTTTAACAAACTCTGGTTTACTCCTTCCTAAATATTTATCAGAGGAGGTTTTTATGATATATAAAAGAAAACGTATCGTGGTTGCCCTTGGCGGCAACGCACTTGGAAATACACTTCCAGAACAGATGATAGCAGTAAAATCTACTGCAAAGGCGCTCTGCGACCTTATTGAGGAAGGTCACCAGGTAGTTGTGGTTCACGGAAACGGACCACAGGTAGGTATGATCAACAACGCTATGACTGCTCTTACCCACGAAGATCAGGCACAGCCAAACACTCCGCTCTCTGTCTGTGTAGCTATGAGCCAGGCTTACATTGGCTATGATCTTCAGAACGCGCTCCGTGAAGAGCTTCGCAAACGTGGCTTCATGCGTACACCGGTTGTCACCGTTGTCACACAGGTTCGTGTAGATCCTGAGGATCCTGCATTTGAAAATCCAAGCAAACCAATTGGTAAATTCCTTACCAAGGAAGAAGCTGATTTCCAGGCAAAAGCCTACGGGCATGTTATGAAAGAAGACGCAGGCCGCGGCTACCGCCGTGTGGTTGCTTCTCCCAAGCCAGTGGAAATCGTAGAGCAGGATGCCATCAACAGCCTTGTAGATGCCAACAAGATCGTCATCTGCTGTGGCGGGGGCGGAATCCCGGTAACCTTAGAAGGCCACCATCTAAAAGGTGCTTCCGCAGTCATTGACAAAGATTTCGCAAGCTGCCTGCTTGCAAAGCAGCTGGATGCAGATATGCTGATCATTCTGACGGCTGTGGAAAAAGTTGCCGTTAATTTTGGCAAAGAAAATGAGAAATGGCTGGACGATCTTACTGTTTCCCAGGCCAGAAAATACATTGAAGAAGGCCAGTTTGCCGCTGGATCTATGCTGCCGAAGGTTCAGGCCTGCGTAGACTTTGCAAGCTCCGGCACCGGCCGTACAGCTATGATCACCCTGTTGGAAAAAGCCAAAGATGGTATTATGGGAAAGACGGGGACACAGATTCATTTGTAAGAAGTGTTTGGGACTGATAGAGTCACCAATAATAGAAATTTGACCTCAAAGCTCACTTAGATTTTTTAGCAGGGTATGGTTTACACCATACCCTTTTTATACGCCAGAGCGTGTTTGAAAAATCATTTATGATGTTTCTCTTCCTCTTCTTCCACCAGTCGCGATGTTTCTTCTGATGGTGCTGAAATCACGGCTGCTGCCACGATTTCACAAGGCGGATTCTCTTTCACCGCATCTACCGCAGCCTTCACTGCGGCTACATCACCGCTTAAAAATACAGTTGCATGACCTCCGCACTTGGTATGCCAGGTACGGAATTCTACATCTGATGTTTTCAGCATCTGGTCAAGGACAACTACTGCATTGCAGCTTCCCAGAACCTCTACCAATCCTAATGCTCCATAAGACATCTTCTATTTCCTCCTGACATGTTCTATTTGTTAATGGTCATCTTAAGTGCTGTTTCCGTGTCTGCTGTGGGGGATGCAATTACCGTATGGGAAACGATTTTACCAAGGGGCTTCGCAGTCTCCAATGCCACTTCCATAGCTGCATTTACATCGGAAACACTGCCGCGCATTTTTACACAGGCTCCACTTTTCAGTCGGTTTCTCTCTACGCTCTGGATCTTTACATTTGCAGCCTTGGATGCTGCATCAAGAGCCACAAAGCAGGCTACCAGGTTATCCAGTTCAAACACCCCAACTGCCATGCCATCATAGTTATCTGCCATTTTATCCTCCTTATGAGACGGGAAAATGGTTCTCCCGACTGCTGTCTTTTATATCAGTATACCTTATTTTTGTCATAATTACAAGTAATTTCCGATTGTAATCTCACACAAATTCACAGAATCCAACAAAATCCCACATTTCATTCTACATTCTCATCCGAACCTTTCGCGACCAAAATATCTCCTTCTTTAACGACTCCCCATCCAAGCATATCTTTTTATTTTTGACAGCGCAATGCTCTGGTCTCGCTGTTCTTACCAGTCAGATAACCAAATCCGCAGACTTCCCTTAATTTTTCTATTTCTTCTGTACCAAGGTTAATCATGTATCCCCCTTTTGCATTTATGACTGTTTTCCATACTGATTTTCAGGCTCTGCTACCTTCGATAGTATTTTCCTATCACTTAAGTCATATATAGCCCTTTTATTTTCCGGCTTAGTGAAGGCAGAGGATCCACCGATACCAAAATACTTTTCAAAGAAAGTCTTCAGCTTGTCAATGACACTCTGTTTCTTCTTGGCTCTGCCACCACCGCCAAAGCGTGAAATTGGTGGCATAAGTTTATCTATGTCTGTTCCGGCTGTTTTGATTTCTCCGTCACGGAACGCATTCTCCATGAACTTCCGTGTATCTTCCGGTTTCAGCTTTTCTTCCGTAATAATCGCATTAAGGTCGTGATCTCGCTGTTCCACCACATACTCATGCCATTCATTCATGACATCATCCACATCATTGATTCCTGCAATAAAAGTTTCAATGAGCTGTTTCTTGCTACGCAGTTCTGGACTGGCATCAATCGCCTTATTGATGGTAATCAGAACTTCCTTATCTTCGCAATGGGTATCATGGTACTTCTTTACGAGCATAAGAATATAATCAATGTTAATTTCTATCTGCCGGATCAGTTCAATCTCAAATACTACATCATCCGTAATATCCGTGCTTTCCTGACGCTTGCGTTTCCACTCATCACGCAAGTCCTGATATCGTCCAAGATAATCCTGTAAATCACGTTCAGAAATCAGCTCATTCCCTTTAAACTCATCAAAGGAAAGCAGCAGATTTCTCATACGGAGAATTGCACCAAACAAAGCAATAAAATCCTTCTGGTTCTGTTCTCCGACAATCTGTGGTTCTGACAGAGGAAACTTATTGTTCAAGTCTTCCATCATATCCACATACCCCGGCATTGGCTTACCATCCACAGATTCATATCCGTAATAATAATCCTTAAAGCTCTGCAGCAGAACAATGCCTCCGGCATTCTTGTCACCGAACAGGGAAATGGCGCTATCCACTCGTTTTTGCAGATTTCGGAAACATACAATATTTCCAAAGGTTTTGATGGAATTCAGAATACGGTTGGTTCGGGAAAATGCCTGTATCAATCCGTGCATTTTCAGATTCTTGTCTACCCACAACGTATTCATAGTTGTGGCATCAAAACCTGTAAGGAACATATTTACTACGATCAAAATATCCAGCTCCTTGTTTTTCATACGAAGCGACACATCTTTATAGTAATTTTGGAATTTATCACTTGAAATATCATAATTCGTATGGAACATTTCATTATAATCCTTGATGGCTTCTTCCAGAAATTCTCTGGACGGCTGATCGAGGGCAGAGGTGTCCTCTGAATTTTCTTCATCCAGAATACCATCCGACTCTTCCTCATTTGTACCATAACTGAAAATAGTTGCAACTCGCAGTTTTTTGGTCGGGTCTGCTGCCATCTGCTTTTTGAATTCCTGATAATATAGTTTTGCCATCAGAACGCTCGATACAGCAAAAATGGAATTAAAACCACTGATACGCTGTTTCTGCTTGATTTCCTCTACCTCATCCCGTTTGGCAGAAGCCACCTCTGCAATATTAGTCAGCGTATTATATATGTAAGTTTTATCCCCACGATAGGTCTTCTGGTCAAAATGTTCCAGTATGTACTGTGTCACAATACGAATACGCTCAGGAGCCATCATAACCTTTTCACGGTTAATGTCCCAGACCATCTCGTCAGTGATTTCTTCTTCCACATCCATCGTTTTAATATAATCCACCCGAAATGGAAGAACATTTTTATCGTTAATCGCATCCACAATCGTGTAGCTGTGGAGCTGGTCTCCAAAGGTCTGACCTGTAGTAAAGAATTCTGGATTCTTTGCTCTGCCGGAATTAACAGAGAAAATCGGTGTTCCTGTAAATCCAAACAGATGATATTTCTTGAAATTCTTCACAATCGCAGTGTGCATATCTCCAAACTGACTGCGGTGGCACTCATCAAAAATAATAACGATATGTTTCGTATAAACTTCATGCCCCGGATTCTTTTTTATAAAGGTAGCCAGTTTCTGAATTGTAGTAATAATGATGTGTGCGTCCGGGTCTTCCAACTGCCGTTTTAATATGGTTGTCGAGGTATTGCTGTTGGCCGCACCTTTTTCAAAACGGTCATATTCTTTCATGGTCTGATAGTCCAGATCCTTACGGTCAACCACAAACAGCACCTTATCAATATAAGGAAGCTTCGATGCCAGTCTTGCCGTCTTGAACGAAGTCAACGTCTTGCCGGAACCCGTAGTATGCCAGATGTAACCACCACCCTCGACACTGCCATACTTCTTATAATTATTGGCAATTTCGATACGATTGAGAATCCGCTCCGTAGCCGTAATCTGATACGGACGCATGACCATCAGCATATCCTCAGATGTAAAAATACAATACTTCGTAAGGATATTCAGAATCGTATGCTTTGCGAAAAAGGTCTTTGTAAAATCAATCAGATCAGGAATCACACGGTTATTGGCATCTGCCCAGAAGCAGGTAAACTCAAAACTGTTACTGGTCTTGGTCTTACTTGCTCCCCGTTTCTCATGTTCCTTTTCCGCATTCCTTCTGGTGCTGTTGGAATAATACTTTGTGTTTGTACCATTGGAAATGACAAAAATCTGAATATATTCATACAATCCACACCCCGCCCAAAATGAATCCCTCTGGTAACGGTTAATCTGGTTGAATGCCTCACGGATGGCAACACCTCTGCGTTTCAGCTCAATATGTACAAGAGGCAGACCGTTTACCAATACGGTAACATCATAGCGGTTGTCATGCTTCGCACCATTTTCCGTGCCAATCACATACTGATTGATAACCTGCAGCCTGTTGTTATGGATGTTCTTCTTATCTATGAGTGTAATATTCTTGGAAGAACCGTCATCACGAGTCAGAACTTGAACATTGTCCTCCTGTATCTTCCGGGTCTTTTCCACGATATGCTCATTGGGATTGGCAACAGCATTTTTGAAGAAATCATCCCATTCTGTGTCGGAAAACTGATAGTTATTCAGTTCCTCTAATTTCTTACGGAGATTGGCAATCAGGTCTTTCTCTGTGTGAATAGGTAGATATTCATATCCCTGTTCACAGAGCTGACGGATAAACTCCTGTTCCAGTGCTGCTTCGCTCTGGTAACTATCAGAACGCTTCTTGACTGGCTCATATTCTGTGACAACGGTATTCTCCGATGTCTCCGCTACAATATTAAAGTACGGCACATCCTCGCCTCCTTACTTTGGTAATTCTTTAAAGGATAACAGCTTATCCCTGTAATATTCATACTGCTTCTGACGTGCTTCGATTTCTGCAGGAAGTCCTGAGGACAGATCGTTGCAGAGGGTATCAAAACGATCGAGAATTTCCACAATACGCTGTTGATCCTGTAATGATGGAATCGGTAATTCAATGCTATTAAACATTTCGCCACTTACATGCGGAACACCTGCACCACGTTTCATAGCATTTAGTTCTGACTCCATGTTTTTCAAAACATAGTATAAAAATTTTGTAGCAATTAATTCGCTTTTTTCTTCATAACCAAATCCATCTGTAACGAAAATTTTCTGATTCCAATAGGAAACAAATCCCGCTGATGCACCACTTCGTGCAACCACCACAATTTCTCCATCATGGTTGTACTTATCAATATAGTATGCCGGTTCTTGTCCTCCAAGAATTACTGGGATAGTTCCCTCTTTTGTGATTTTCTTTGTGATGTATTCTCCTCTAAATACATTTGCGACTTTTCCCAATGGTAACATAGCATAACCAAACACATACTGAATGAGCTTAATTGCGCTCAGTTCTGTCTGTCTGTCTGTCTGTCTGTCTGTCTGTCTGTCTGTCTGTCTGTCATGAGCATGCTGCCTGTTTCAGCAAATGTCAAGAGCAAATCACGATAATATTCATATTGCTTCTGGCGTGCTTCAATTTCGGCTGGCAAGCCAATATTCAGATCAGTGCAGATAGCTTCAAAATTGTCGAGAACGTGTACTATTCTTTCTTGCGTTTCTAGCGGCGGAAGCGAAATTCTAAATTCCTTTAACCATCCCGTATTAAGATTTACCTTAGCTGCTCCATGTACATTTTTTCTTACCTGTGACCAAAACAAATCTGTATTCATCCAGTGCTTTAAATAACCAATTACGACTTGTTTTTTATTTCGAACTCTTAAATAACCTAGACTAACAAAAATGCATAACTTTTCATCAGTTTCTACGATAACCGGATGTCCTAAATTAGATCCAACTCTAGTAAATAGCAGGTCTCCTCTTTGTGGTTTAGCATTTGAAGTTGTGCTTTCAAAATCTGTTTCTGAAATATACTTAACATTGCTTAAATCCAAAAAATCGTTCGATGTATTTTGTGCAGATATAAATTTTACTCCTGCATCTGTATAATTAGGTGTAGCCGTTAACCCCAGAAAAATATCACAAATATCTTTCAACCTACACTCTAAAGTATCATTGCCAAAAGTAAGTAATTTATCTCTATAAAATTCATACTGTTTCTTCCGAGCTGTAAGCTCGGCTGTAAGCTCGGCTGTAAGCTCGGCTGTAAGTAACGTGAAAGAGTCCAAAATATGGACTATTTCACGTTGTACCTCCAGAGGTGGTACAGGGAGCATAAATTCCTCTGTGACTTTCAATGAGATTTGTGGTAAAGAGCCCATTCCCGATGCTGCATCTCGGAATGTCTGAACACTATTCTTCAAAACATAATATAAAAATTTAACACTAACAATATCCTCTGATGTGTATGCCCACATTTCGTTTTTAAATGTAAAAGGCTTATCATAATACACAACATCTATAACTCCACGGCTTTGAACCAAAACTGCAGGCACTCGTGTAATGTTAGCTCTTGGAATATCTTTTTCATGAGCATCAATAATCGTTTTACCACCTGCAAATATTCTAATTTCACCATCATCACACGCTATTTCTTTCATTTTCCCAGCAGTTATTGGTGTCCCCTTTACTCTAGTATAGACATTTTTTACCTTTTTGAACGGCACGCCATCTGGGCAATATTCTTTTATTAATTCATTTATTCTACTCATTTTCGCCCATTTTCCTTCCTTGATAAAATTCATTATCACTTTTAGCCAGCTCTACAAAGACTTTTTCCATGTCTATTAGAGGCAAGTGTGACGTAACCTCGTCCCAGTCAATAATTTCATAATTGAAATGAAATTTATCACTATTCTCTTTATAATAGGTTTCTGCTACATTACATAAAATCATACATATTCTTCTAACATTCATCCTATATTCACGTCTCTGTTCATTTCCAAATTGAGTTATAGTACTGGCATCTGAATAAATCTCAAACGGTTTAGCTTTTTCAATAACCAACGAAAAATGATCTATAGGTTGATTAGTTCGTAAACTGTCATTTCTCATATTTGGATTTCCTTCGTGTAACAGTGAACAGCGTAAACTATAAATCACCTCTCCTGACAAATACGGCATATCATCTTTATCTTCTGGATTCTTTTCATATTTACCTATTTCTTCGTCATACCATAAAATATAGCGTTTTCTGCTACTTCGCTCAGTTGGATACGCAGCCTTACCACAAATGTCTGGCAAGGTGAGTGCAGAACTTAATGCAGCAAAATATAGTTCGTTTTCCAATGCCTTTCTTATATCTTGAACCAGTCGAATTATCATTTACACCTCGATTTCTGCAATGATTTTATCAATCTCATCACGAATCACTTGCTCACGGGCAACAATTTCCTTAATTTCTGCATTCAGCTTCACGATGTCTATTTTCTCTCTGGTATCTTTGGCTTCGACATAAGTGGATACAGACAAATTATAATCATTGCCGGATACTTCTTCATAGCTTGCCAGATGTGCAAAATGCTCCACTTCTTCACGCTTAGCAAACACATCCACAATACGGTCAATATTTTCTGGTGTCAGCTTATTATTGTTGGTAACCTTCACACACTCGCTTGTGGCATCAACAAACAGTGTCTTGTTATCTGCTTTGTTCTTTTTCATTACCATGATACAGGTTGCAATCGATGTACCAAAGAACAAATTACTCGGCAACTGAATAATGCAATCCACATAGTTGTTATCTACCAGATATTTACGGATTTTCTGCTCTGCACCACCACGGTACATGATTCCCGGAAAACATACGATGGCAGCAGTTCCATTGGATGCAAGCCATGACAGGCTGTGCATAATAAACGCCATATCCGCTTTGCTCTTAGGTGCCAGAACTCCAACCGGAGCAAAACGAGGATCATTAATGAGTAATGGATTTTCGTCTCCCGCCCACTTGATAGAGTAAGGCGGATTAGACACAATCAATTCAAATGGCTCATCATCCCAGTGCTGAGGACTGAGCAACGTATCTTCACAGGCTATATCAAATTTATCAAATCCCACATCATGCAGGAACATATTAATACGGCACAGGTTGTAAGTTGTGATATTGATCTCTTGTCCATAAAAACCGTTACGGATAGCATCCTTACCAAGAATTTTCTCAGCCTTCAAAAGCAATGACCCCGAACCGCAAGCTGGATCATACACTTTATTGATTTCCGTTTTTCCTACAGTTCCAAGGCGTGTAAGTAGTTCAGACACATCTGCCGGAGTAAAGAACTCTCCACCAGATTTTCCGGCATTCGATGCATACATAGTCATAAGGTACTCATACGCATCACCAAAGGCATCAATGGAATGGTCTTTCACATCTCCCAGATTCATTTCGCCTACGCCATTCAGCAGTTTTACAAGTTTTTCATTACGCTTTGCAACCGTAGAACCCAGTTTATTACTGTTTACATCATAGTCATCGAACAGTCCAGCAAAGTCGCTCTCTGCCTCACTGCCCTTCGCTGATTCCTCGATGTGACGGAATACACGCTCCAATGTTTCATTTAAGTTTTCATCATTCGCAGCATTGGCACGGACATTACAGAAAAGTTCGCTCGGAAGGATAAAAAATCCTTTTTCCTCTACCAGTCCTTCTCTTGCTTCTTCTGCATCCTCATCTGGCATTTTTGCAAAGTTAAAATCAGCGTTGCCTGCATCAATCTCACCTCTGTTTATGTAATTACACAGGTTTTCGGAAATATAGCGATAGAACATCGTGCCAAGAACATAATTTTTGAAGTCCCAACCATCGACTGCTCCACGCAGTTCATCTGCAATCGCCCATATAGCACGGTGCAGTTCATCACGTTCCTGTTCCTTTTTGGTATCAACCATTCTCTTTTCCTCCGTTATTCTCTGGTACAAATTCCAGAATATCGTCAACGCCACAGTTCAGAACACGACATATACTCTCTACACTTTCGAGGGAAATATATCCATTACGTTTCAGCCGTGTGATGATATTTGCGGAGAAGCCAGCCTCCTGCTGCAACTGTGCATTCGTCATATTTTTTTCTATCAGTAAATGGAATAATTTTTTATAACTGACAGCCATGTCATCCCTCCATTATTTTGCCAACAGATATACTGAAAGTATATCACGAAAACGTGAATTTTTCAATCTGTGCAAAAAGAAATCACTCCATCTCAAAATTCTGAAACGAAGTGATTATACACAATTTTTATCTATAATGTCCTACATAAAATATCAATTTACCACTTAAACAAATAGTTCCGCTAACTTTGATGCTATTTCGTCCATTGAATCTTCATTTGTGTCTAATCCGCTACGTGAGCCAAGCAAAGGACTCACGTCACGAAGTGCATCATATGTTGTATCGTGAATAATCGGAACAAGTCTATCTTTCGCCAATAATGCAGACAATTCCTTATCCGCAACGCCCTCATTTTCCACCCGTTTTAAAAAAGCCGGTGTCACTAAAACAATTCCTGCACGTGACTTGGCAAGCCCTTTGTCAATCTCACGTAACATAGTAGAGCCCAACGGAAGATCTTTTTCACTGAACCAAACAGAGACACCTTTTGCAACGAGTTTATCACATAACTCCTTCGCAGCTCCCTTCCTGTCATCCCAAGCATGACATAAGAATAAATCATATTTTTCCGGTATTTTTGCTTGTTTTACGATGTTATCACGAACTGGAGTAAGTGTCATAATCTGTGCTGGGCTATACAAAACTGTAGAGCCAGCAGGAGACCATTTTGCCTTTCTCTTCATCCCACCATTTGATGTCCCAGAAGAGGGCGAATTATTAGATACCCTCGGATGTTCAGATGGAAAAGGCTGATATGTATTATATCCAATTTGATGATAATAAGAACGACGTCCTCCGCAAACTGGACATGCTGCTGCCGCTGCAGCAGTGCGGTGTCCTCTTATAGGTGCTGTACATTGTGCCATTTAAATCTCCTTCCTATTGTCTTTTTAGCTTGCTTATACAGTTTTCATAACTGGCTGTTATATAAAAAACTCCGAAGCATCATCTTTTACAGACAATAATTTTCTTAAATAATTTACGGTTACAAATTTACTCAAAATGTATCTCTTCCTGACCAGCCGCATATATATTCAACTGGTTCTGAACATCTATCCTATTAACAATCCAACCACGCAGAATACAAGCTTTAATAAAATCCTCTATTCGGTTAATACCGTTTATTTCTTTCAAAGTAACAACAACACCGAAATTTAACGGAAGCCTCATTTGTGTGCTAAGTCTTTCCTTAGATGTTACAGAAAGCCCCCACAAACGATCATCATATGATTTTACTGGTTTATTGTTATTCTTAACTATGCGAGATATAAACTTTGTATTATCCCATTTACGGAATTCTTTCCTTGACTGCCTCTCGTCCATCCTGCTATCAGCATCATCCTGTACATTATCGTTGATATCACTAATTTTTCCTTTATCATTAATGATTCTTCCAAACTTCAAAGACAACTCTCTATCTGTATAATCCACGCCTTGAGTTCTAGAACATTTCGGAAAATAACATAGTGTTGCTCTTGCAATATAAGGATACTTATTATCATCATCTTTCGGAACCGGTATAGCGTAGTTAGCTGTGCGATAAGAATCCGAAGTTCCATAAACAACAAATCGAATTTCGTCGCTTTCAGTTTCTACTATCTTTCTGATATCAATGGGTACTACTCCATATCCCATAATGGACTTGTTATTTGCAGACATAGTCTTATAATCCCATGAAGCCGCAGAATCAATTATTAATGCCTTGGCAATCTCCTTTGGCATCCCCATAACATCTATCAGATAACACATTTTTCTACTGATCCAAGGTGCGGCAAATGATGTACCGTATACTTCCTCTGTGCCATAGGATGTATATGCAGTAATTCTGTCATTGAAATCTCCACCATAATAAGAAATATCAGGCTTATTATAAAAAGAAAGAATATTTCCCTTTCTGGAGTATCCTGCCGGTTGCCCATCTCTTCTGACAGAGTTTACTACAAGAGAATTTAGTGAATCTGCAGGTGCGCCAACTTTTAAGATTCCTTCCTGTATTTCACGGTTATCATTTGTCCCGGAAACCACAAAAATAACATTCTTTTTTGCCTGTATTTCATCTAAAGCCGCAGCATCAAATGATACAAAATTCTTTGAAACCTCGTCATCTGTTCCTAACGATAGATTCCAAACATGAATGTCTGGATTCTCATTCACTATGTCCTTAATTTTTTTAACAAGCCGAATTGTTGATATCCTGCTAGAGCAAACGCCGAAATGACGAACTCTAAATCTACCGCATCCATCATCAAGCCATGGATTCATCCTGGGACCATCAACAATAATTGAAGTGACCTCCGTTCCGTGGTCCCTTAGAGTTAAATCATTCTGATATTTTTCTAAATCGCTTATATAATCTTTGTTATCTACCCATTTGCTAAAATACACACTTTCATCAAAAAATGTATCTATAACACCAATCACCGGCTCGTTTTGTGGTTCAGGAATATCATACTCATCCCTGCTTTTCGGATATATATCCTCTAATGTAATTGAAGATATATCCGTTGAAATCATGGAAATCATATACGGAATCTTGTCGTTTATGATTTCAAACAAATCTCTTGTGACAGAAATAGTATTATCTCCGTATGCCATATATGGCAATTGAGTATCATCTACCCTCAGTTTTTCAAGCAAAAGCGATAAGGACAGCTCGGACTTGTAAAAAGTAATCAAAAAATTGTCTCTGTCAGGAATTGATGTAACACGAGGAACATCGAACTTTTCCACAACAGAGCAATCTATAATCAAATCTCGAAGTTTTCCTTTTCCAATCGAAAATCCTTCATAATCAATGCTGCAATTAGGTTCCGTAAAGTTCATAGGCGTAGCTTTCCCACCTAATCTTTTTAGCAGAAACTCCTTGGCTACCTGCAACTCTTCTATAGTTTTACAGATTGTTTTTTCATCAACATAATGCGTAATAATATGGTTTTCTTCTCCCTCAGGTGCATCCGAAAACCTTGCCCCAACCACAGTGTCATTTGTAGAATGCTTACTTGGTTTTAATAATTCCCTTACACGATTAGACTTTGCAATAATGTCGTTATACCAAACATCAATCATCACATTGTTAGTAATGCGTGAATTATCTTTATAAAATCTGAGAACCGCCCGTAAACTATCTATAAGTTCATCAATTTTTTCAGTTGAAGTTTCTGCTTTAGCACGCAGGTTTCTTGCACCAGGCTTCTGAGTATTCTTTTCTCCTGTGAATCTAAGCTTTACTTGAAGTAACGGATTCATTTTAGCTCTCCTTCAATTTTCTTGACACACTGCTCTTTGGAATACGTAATAATATCTCTATTTCTCTTGTTGTATATCCTTCATCGTTAAGTCTTTGTATATCAATTTCCTTATTATCATTTAGTGCAAAATATATCTTTCTCAGGTAATCATACTCATTGGCTTTACTCGAAAAAGCTACCGAAGTTTTAATAATCTGTTTTAAATCTCCTGGAAAAGGTATACTTTCCATGTTTTTTAGAATTTTATTAAAAAGACGCATATCCTGTTTTGAGTTAACATTTTTCTTTAAGGTCGAAGAAAGAAGTTCATCCGCTATTTCAATCAGGTCTTCCTTTGAATATCTATCAAAAGAAACCGTGGCATCAAACCTTCGGACAATTGCCTTATCAAAATTGCTAAATAGATTAGTAGTAGCAATTATGACAACATTTTCATTTAATCTATCTAATTCCTTTATAAAGGCAGAAGTAACTCTTCCCATCTCTCTCAAGTCATTTACATTAATCCGGTCCAGCACCAATGCATCAATTTCGTCCATCAATATAATTATTTTTCCAAATGCAAGATGATTAATCTCATCGAACAAAATTGATACATTTTTAGCCGTTTCTCCAAGCCGACTATCTATGAGCTGTTCAAAGTCGACTCTCAAAAGATCTCTTCCCAAAATACGTGCTATTTGATATACGGATTCTGTCTTACCTGTTCCCGGAGCTCCATAAAACAAAAACTTAGTTAAGTCTGCTTTCTTGCTAATTGCCCTGGTTATTCCCAAGATATCTTCTTCGATAATCTCTGGTAACAATAAAGGTGTATTTTTATAATCAACTTTTGTTAAATAGTGCAGATTCTTGTATGAGCTCTGTGGCACATAATAATTGGCACTGGACACTAACTCCATGAGATAGTTTGCCATTACAGAATCTCCGCTCTGATCAAATTCTTTTGCGATCTCAGCAACCTCAGAAATAAAAGCCTCCTCATTCTTTTCAACATGATATTTAACCAAATTTATAACATTTTGTTTTTTCATTGTTTTATTTTATTCCTCTCATGCGAATGCTCTTATACTTCAGTATTATTATATCAATATATGGGACAAATGTCAATATTTTTGGGACAAGTGCAATACTTTATCTATGTTTAGAAACTAATATTTTCATCCAAAATTTTCCCATTCAATTCAAAATATCAGTCCGTCAGACCCAAAAGTGCCTTGCATCACATAAAATGTTCTCATCACTCATTGGGTACTCAATATTTAACATCCATATCGGTAAGTTCCTTCACATCATTCACCTTCAAAACAGCCGTGTCATCTCTATGTGCAGTTATCACAGCTTTACCACCTTTATCTCCGGTAATAGAAAGCAGGTCATCGTAGTATCTTTTTGTAAAAATACAGGGATTGCCAAGTTTTCCATCGCAGGAGACGCAGGCGATTCCTTTGTTGGATATTTTTAGGAGGGTAATAAGCTGATGGATTGTTTCGGCAGTGAGCCAGGGTTGGTCGGAGACAGTGAAGAGGCAGGCATCTGCGTCCAGATTGGCTTTTAGACCAATTTTTAGGGAGGAGGAAATTCCTTCGTCTGGGTGGGGATTGATGTATACATTTGCACCCAGCGCTCTTGCTGCCTGTTCTATTTCCTCATATTGCGTAACGACTGTTATTTTTTTATAGCAGTTATTCTGATATGATAATTTAGCGCTTGATCCAACAGAAAGTCCAATTGTTTTCTTGCATTGCTTGTTTATTTCTTTTTTAAGCTCTCCCAAACGATTTTCATCGCATTCCAAACTCTTAGAGCATGTTTCTTCAAGCAGTTCTGCCACCACCATCAGCTTCTCCAGAATATGCCGGTACATGGGCTTTCCATCAATTTCATATAAAAGTTTGTTGCTTCCAAACCGCCGACTGTTTCCAGCTGCCAGCATGATCAATGCAATCTTCATAATTTTTCTGCCTCTCTTAAACTGCCATATGCGGCTATTGTGCCTTGCTTTGCCAGATCTTCTACTATATGCTCTGCCGGAGAAGAATCGTGCAATACGTCTGCTTTATTTAAATATACACGGTAAACTTTATGGTCTACATTTTTATACAAACCGTGAACAGAGGTTGCTATTTTTTCTATGTCTTCTGCGGTAACAGGTGCTTCCAGATTTTTTTCAAGAAAAGAGCTGGTGTATTCGGCACGGTGGGCGGTCTCGCAGATGGGTTTGCCAAGACAGTCCAGACCGATCACACTTACTACTACGTCTGCAAAATCAGGAATTGCCGGTTCCCAGTCGGCTGGAACCTTCAAGGGTTTTCGTTTCGCTCCATCTGCTTCGATCAGCATAACATCACAAAATGGAACCAGTTTCTTCAATGCGGCTTCCTCTATGGCACACATTTTTCCAGAGGTTTCTTCAATATCGGCAACTGCTGCAAAGCCGTGTTCCTTTAATATTTCCGGGACGCGCTCAATGCAAGTGCTCTTTACCAGAGGCAGCATGGGATCATATGCCATATGGGTGGTTGTGGAAATAATCACTTTTTTACCCAAAGCCTGTAATTCTTCATTCAGACGGTAAATCAGACTTGTCTTTCCACCACCACCGACTACAGCGATCACTGGGTATTTCTCTATATCAAGTTTTAATAAGTCCAGAAAATAACCGTATCTTTTCATCCTGACCTCCTTCACGCCAATTATTTTCATGCAATGATTCATTGCCTGACTTCGTAACCATAAAAAACAATTCTATAAAAAGTACATAGGCTTCATAACATTCCCCAAGCGAAAACATGTTAATAAATGCAATGTGACCAAACAGGATCTAGAGCGTATTTGGCAATACACCCTCACTGAGCAAAATCTCCACCACACTTCCAGCAATACATCTGGCCTTATCCGAAATGGTAAAGCAGTTCTTCTTCTCCTCTTTTCTGGGGTCGATATCGGCGATTTTCATTCCAACAGGAACATTGTAGCCTTCCTTTATAATTCCCCTTAATACGCCTGTTATAGAGGCTTCTACAGGGGTTTCTCCCACGTAGGCGAGAATCTGTCCTTTCTCTACAATATCGGCAATATGGGCCATATTATGGATTCTGCCGGTCCCCGGGGAGTGGATCACACGTTCTTTGCTGACACCGCCTACCATTCCGGGGACACCCGTATTTGGAATTGCCGGACCCTCAGTAATGATTCTGGCAAGATCGTGACCTCGCATGGTTTCCACAACGTAATCCACGTCTTCCCCGGCAAAAAAGCCTGGTCCCAGACCAATGGTAAGAGGTGCCATATTTCTTGAAGTTCCAAGATTTCTCTTTGCAAGAATTGCATCTACCAGAGCAGCTACCTTGCCTTGCGCATAAAGTTCAATCATACAATCGCCTGCCGGATCGACCATAAGTGGAATTTCCCCTGCTTGCCAGACTTGCTCGCATTCTTCCAGAGAATCTATTCTTCTGCAAAGAATCCCTTCTACTGCTGCTGTCCCATCATATACAGATTCGCAAAACGCTACCTTTCTGCGGATTGCACTTGGTTTTTCACATTCTAAGATCAATACACGATAGCCACAGCGATGCAGCCTGTGGATCACGCCGCTTGCCAGGTCTCCGCCGCCGCGGACTATTATACACTTGTCACTCATACTTTTTTCCTGCCCATTTTTAATATTTTAGAAAAGGCGGGGAAGTCCCCGCCCTCTGATATTTTTGTGTTATAACAATATTGATATATGTTAGTCATTTTTTATTTAATTCAGTAATTTTCATAACAATATTGTTTTATAATTAATATTATAACACTTTTTCCATTTACAGTATAGTATAAAATACATTTTTAATATTGAACCCACAAACAGTAGATTACTGTTCACTCCGTTCACAGCAACATGCTTCGCGATGCACAGAAATCATGCATTCGCATGATTTCGCGCCGCAATTCTCGGGTTTTCTGTGAACTATGTTCACAAAAAACACCTCGCGGAATGTCACCAGTAAACAGTAACAACAGTAGCACTTAAATTATTTACCCTCAGCTGTCATATTCTCCTTATTCACCTTCTCCACTGCATTCACAATATTCTCATACCCTGTACAGCGGCAAAGATTTCCTGCCATATGCTTGCGGATGGCATCTCTCGTAAGCTTCTCGCCCCGCTCAAGAAGCACTGTGGCAGACATAACAAAGCCTGGTGTGCAGAATCCGCACTGGATAGCGCCTTCCTCAATAAAAGCTTCCTGAATCCTGGTAAGTTCGCCGTTTTTCTCAAGACCTTCCAGGGTGCGGATATTCTTTCCCTCAGCCCAGACTGCCAGATAAATACAGGAGTCAATGGTCTCACCGTCAATGATCACAGTACAGGCACCGCATTCACCTACTTCACAGCCTTTCTTCACAGAGGTAAGCCCAAGGCGGTTTCGCAGCATGTCAAGAAGGGATTCTCTCACGTCCACATACTCAGCTACCTCTTTTCCGTTTACAGTACACTGTACCAGCCGCATATCCTTTTTCATGACTGCTCACCTCCTGTTACATTCTTAGTATCAGATGAAGGATAAATTTCCCCATTTGAACTCATATTTTCGCCTGAAGTTGTCCGGACATCCGGCACTACAACTCCCGTCACCATTCCCCTGCGAACACTCTCCTTCAGCGCGCGCTTCGCGATTTCTCCGCCAATCTGCAGGCGGAATGCCTTGGAAGCTCGCCAGGAATCTCTGGGATTGATTTCTTCCCTTACCAGCTCTTCCACCTTCTGATACAGCTCTTCGCCAATTTCCATACCCCTCAGCGCCTCTTCCGTCTTCGCACACCGATACGGCACGGGTGCAGCTACACCAAAGGTGATCCTTACATCCTCCAGAACCTTTTTCAGAGGATTGATTCTGCTGACTACACTACAGCTCAGGGTCGCAATATCCATTGCATTTCGCATGGAATACTTAATATAAAATCCATGATATCCCTTATAATCCTTCCCAGGGATCACAATGTGGGTGAGCACATCTCCCTGATGCAGATCCACCTTACCAGGTCCCAGATAAAAATCCCTGATGGGAACCATCCGTCCACCAGTTCCATCTGCGATCCGCAGCATGGCATTCAGCGAAAAAAGTGTAGGTGCACTGTCCGCACTGACCGCACCATTGCAGACATTTCCGCCAATAGTCCCAATATTGCGGACCTGTGGTCCGCCAACCTGATCTACTGCTTCCCCCAGAACCGGGATCAGCTTCTGAATCACCGGATCATTGGTCACATGGGAAAAAGTAGTTCCTGCACCAATATAAATATCACCAGACTCCATCTGCTGGACTCCTTTGATTTCCTTAATATCACGAATGCTCACTAAAGATGTACCGGCCATTTTGCCCTCACGGATCTTGATCAGCACATCACTTCCCCCGGAAATCACCCTTGCATCCGGATACTCCTTCAGAAGAGTTACCGCTTCCTTAATGGTCTCTGCATTAAAATAATTTTCAATATCGTACATTCCTCATGCCCCCTTTCTCAGATCAGTCCGGTCTTTGTAAAACCGTCTATCAGTCTTTGCGGTGTCAGAGGAATCTCAGAAAAGCCGATGCCAGTTGCATGAAGCACAGCATTCCGGATGGCCGGTGCACTTGGAATTGCAGGAGGCTCACCTAGGGCTTTATTTCCATATGGACCCATTGGATCGTTCAGCTCTACAAACTCAGCAGTCAGATCCGGAGTATCCATCATTGTCATCATTTTATAATCCAGCAAAGTCCCATTTAATGGTCTTCCTGTTTTCTCATCGATAAGAAGCTGCTCAGAAACTCCATAACCGATTCCCATGAACATACCGCCATGAACCTGCATTGCTGCAAGCTGCGGATTCAAAAGGGTTCCACTGTCATGAACATTCACAATATCCAGAACCTTGATCTTACCAAGTTTCATATCTACTTCTACTTCCGCAAAACAACAGCCGCTGGCAACTGTATTCTTCTTCACCTGTCTGGAAACCTCTGCTGTAAGGACAGAAGAATTACTCAGACTGTAATAGCTCTCCATAGCCAGATCCTCAAGGGAAATCGCAGGCTTGCCATCTGCCAGAATATAACCATCCTCCAGTTCCAGCCGGTCCACATTACCTGGAACCAGTGTTCTGGCATATTCTAAGATCTTCTGCTTCAGCTGCTGCGCACATTCCTTCACAGCTGTACCTGTGACAAAGGACTGTCTGGAAGCATACGCACCTGTATCAAAAGGCGTCACATCTGTATCCTGCTGGGTTACAATATGTACCCTGGAAATATCCATATGTAAGGTCTCTGCTGCCATCTGGGAAAATACAGTATCCGCGCCCTGTCCAATCTCTGTAGCACCAACCTGCAGCTGTACACTTCCATCCTGATTCAGAGACAGCCTTGCACCTGCAATCTCCAGAGAAATTGGCCATACACCAGTCTTATAGGAAAACAGTGCCATACCAACTCCACGCCGGATATCGCCAGTCTGGTTCTGATATGCCTTCCGTTTCTCATCCCAGTGAATATACTCTGCTCCTTTTTCCAGGCACTCAAAAATACCGTTGGTATTCGCTGCGATTGGCTTCAGATAGGCATCTTCATAATAGCCATGGATCAGATTTTTTCTGCGGAATTCCAGCGGATCCATACCGATTTCATAAGCAATATCATCCATAAAGCTCTCTGTGGCAAAGCAAACCTGAGGAATACCATATCCTCTCATCGCCCCTGCTGTAGGACAGTTGGTATAGACGGTATATGCTTCTCCTCGGATATTTGGACATGCATACTGAAGTCTGCTGGCTGTCAGACCATTGGCTGCTATGGCATGTCCGTGGGATGCATAAGCTCCCTGATTGGAATAGGTAGTCATCTCTTTTGCAAGAAGATGTCCTTCTGCATCTACGCCTGCTTCCATGTCATATTCAATGGAGTGACGGGTTCTGGTATTGGTAAAGGTCTCCTCACGTGTAAGCTCGATCTTCACAGGGCGACCGCCCACCTGCATGGTGAGAAATGCATTCAGAGGTTCATAAAGCACCTCCTGCTTGTTGCCAAAACCACCGCCTACATAAGGCTTGATCACACGTACCTGCCCCCAGGGGATTCCAAGTGCCTGGCCAACAATACGGCGTACAATATGTGGAATCTGTGTGGAAGAAACCACCACGATCCTTCCCTTTTCCATATAGGCGTAAGAAATATTATTCTCAATATGGCAGTGCTGGACAATAGGTGTCTTATAGCTTCTTTTCAGCTTCACGGCAGCCTTCTCCATTGCGCTGTCCACATCTCCGATCGCAAAGCTGGATCTTGCCAGAATGTTATCCTTCTTGTCAAGATGAATGGGATGCCCCGTTCCACGCATGGAAATCTTCGGGCTCACGACCACCGGATATTCCTCATATTCTACTTTGATCAGCTTCAATGCCCTGGAAGCTGTCACTTCGTCCTCAGCTACTACAGCTGCAATATCATCGCCATAATACCGTACTCGTCCGGTGAGCAGATTACGGTCTGCCACATCCTGATGAGCAAGCTCCACGGACCAGGGATGTCCTGGGGTGGGATAACAATGATTCGGTACGTCCTTAAAGGTAACTACCTTTACTACGCCGTCCAGAGCCTCTGCTTCGCTGGTATCAATGGATTTTACCACGCCGTTTCCGATCTTTGCATGGTAAACCCTGGCTACCAGACACTTATTCAGGATCAGGTCATCTGTAAATTTCGCACGTCCTGTCACTTTCTCATAAGCGTCTACTCTTGGAACACTCTTTCCAATCATATGCTTCACCTTCTTTATATTTTTTGCAGCGGATGCCTCCAATCCGCCCTTTACCCCCTCATAAAGGAATGGCCGACGCCGTTCAAAAAACAAGTTTACGGTTCTTCTTTGAACTGATCGTCGGCCCCTTATGCTTCTTCTCTTTCCGTCTCAACCTAAAAAATATTGTACAAAATATTCTTTCAATGCAAAATTATTGTATCATATTTCACCGGTGTTTTGCAATAATTTTATAAATAATTTAGCTGTTTTATCTGTATAATTTTGAAATTTCTGCAAATTCAAAGCTCTATCAGCCTGGAGCATGTCTGGAAAATCATTCCCGCAATCTTCATTCCCTGCTTTGCGGTATATTTCGCCATGGAATATTGCGTAACTGTCATAATCGCTTCTCTAATTTTTCGCCGTATAAATTCCCCGCAGATCGTAAATCGCATGTCTTGGACACTTCACTGCGCACATTCCACAGCTCAGGCAGACAGACTCTTCTATCACTGCACAGTTATCTGTAACCCGGATTGCCCCGGCCGTACAGGTCTTCTCGCAGATTCCACAGCCAATACAGCTGACTTCACACTGTTTTTTTGCCTCTGCCCCTTTACTCTTATTTGAGCATTTTACTACGATCCAATTGGCACATTCATGGACATGAATGATCTGCTGTGGACATACCTTCCCACATGCCCCGCAGCCAATGCATTTTTCTTCATCTATTTCCGCCACACCATACTCATTCAGGGAAATAGCGCCAAATTTACATTTCTCCACACAGGCTCCACAGCCAATACATCCATCTTTGCATCCATTGTCCCCTGCTGTAACCCTGCACCCCCCATTACATGCCACAACAGCTGACCGATACGGAAATTTCTTCTTTACTGCCATCTCTCATCCCTTCCTTTCATATGGTGTTTCACTAAGAGGAAGGCTGTAACGCCTTACACCATCTCTTCGGAAATAGGCATCTGCTATTGCGGGTGCTGTGGGAATGGATGTAATTTCTCCAATACCAATAGCACCGCAGGCAACCTTAAGACCTGGCTTGTCGATAACAATGGCATCGATCTCCGGAATCTCATGTGCGCGGAAAAGGCCTAAAGAACCATACTTGGAAATAGGTTTACAGTTCTCATCAATGGGATATTTTTCCCGCAGGGCAAATCCTATGGACATTACCACACCGCCCTCGATCTGCCCCTCACAGGACAAAGGATTTACCGCTTTTCCCACATCATGAGCAGCAACTATCTCTTCAATCTTACCAGTCTTGGAATCCAAAATACAAACCTGGGTAGCATATCCATAAGCAACATGGGATACCGGATTGGGCACATTTGCACCAAGAGGATCGGTCTTCGCAAGATATTCTGCATAATAAACCTTACCGATCATATCTTCTACGCTTAATCCTGCTTTTTTATCCTCCATCAGTTTCTCACAGGCTCTTCTGCAAGCCTCACCGGTGATCAATGTCTGTCTGGAACCGGATGTAGTTCCGGAATCTGGTGAAATCCAGGTATTGCTGCGCTCGTAAATGATATCCTCTCTTTTTATATCTGTATTACTCACGATCATCTGGGTCAGTACTGTGCCAAGCCCCTGTCCAATACAGGAAGCTCCTGAGTAGATGTGAAGCTTCTTATCCTCTTCATAAATCAGTTTCACGCGGCCAGTGTCTGGAATTCCAACACCAACACCTGCATTCTTCATGGCGCAGCCAATGCCAACCGCTTTTCCTGCTGCCAACGCAGCTTCATATTTCGGCTGTACTGCTTCTAAGGTCTCCACAAGACCTGTGGAAGCGTCAACAATCTGACCATTTGGAAGCGTCTCCCAGGGCCGGATCGCATTGCGGTAACGAATTTCCCAGGGAGTGATTCCCACCTTATCTGCCATCATATTCAGAAGTGTCTCTGTAGCAAAACAGGTCTGGGTAACTCCAAATCCGCGAAATGCTCCTGCCGGCGGATTATTGGTATAGTAAGCCGTTCCCTCAATTTCAAAGTTTTCGTAGTGATAAGGACCTGCTGCATGGGTACATGCGCGCTCCAGAACCGGACCGCCAAGAGATGCGAATGCACCTGTATCCGCGGCAACCTTTGCCTTTACTCCCATGATATTTCCATTTTCATCACAGCCCATGGTCATATCCATATAAAAAGGATGGCGCTTAGGATGAACCAGCAGGGATTCTGCTCTTGTAAGCTTCATCTTAACCGGTTTCTTCGTCACATAAGTAAGAAGCGCACTTAAATGCTGCACGGTCATGTCTTCCTTACCACCAAATCCGCCGCCTACCAGCGCATTCTGTACCTTTACTTTATCTGTACCAAGAACTAAGCTGCATTCGTGCAGCGTCTGATGTGCTGACTGGTCTGTGGAATATACAAAAACATCTCCGTCTTCATCATAAAAAGACACAGCACATTCCGGTTCCAGAAATGCGTGTTCCGTCCATGGTGTCTCAAAATGATGGGAAATCACATATTTGGAATTTTTTATAGCCTCTGCTGCATTTCCCCGGCTGATATGTTTATATGCACAGATATTGTTCTCTTCCTCATCAAATACCTTTGGTGCATCTGGTTTCGCTGCCTCTTCAATTGTATGAATGTGAGGAAGTACCTCATACTCAACCTGGATCAGCTTCGCTGCCTTATCTGCAGTCTCTTTATCCCTGGCTGCCACAAGTGCAATGGCATCTCCCAGATAATGGGTAAGCCCTCCTATGGGAATCAGGGTATACTGATCATGCTTCAAATGTCCGATTTTATTCTCTCCTGGAATATCTTCCGCCGTAACAACTGCCTCTACCCCAGGAAGTGCCAGTGCCTTGGTCTTATCAATGGAAAGCACCCTTGCACGCGGATATTTACTTCTCAGTGCTGATCCATAAAGCATACCATCCAGGTAAAAATCGTCTGGATATTTTCCGGTACCAAGAACCTTTTCCCCAACATCGATTCTTGCTACACGGGAGCCAATATGCCAGTCGTTGTTAATTTCTTCCGGAAGTGTCCCCTCCTGCATAACTTTAGCCGCGATCCGTACTGCATCTATAATTTTTACATATCCGGTACAACGGCAATAATTGTTACGCAAGGCATATTTGATTTCTTCATCAGTGGGCTCTTTATTCACATCCAGAAGAGCTTTCGTGCACATTACCATGCCAGGAATACAAAAGCCGCACTGTACGGCACCAGCCTTTCCGTATGCATACGTATATACCTTTTCTTCCCACTCTGTCAGACCTTCTACTGTAATGATATTTCTGCCATCCAGCAGATCTGTATCCGGCACACAGGCCTTACAGGTTCTGCCATCGATAATCACTGTACAGGCTCCACAGGCACCCTCACTACAGCCATCTTTTACAGAAGTCAGATGTAACTCATCACGGAGAAATCTGAGCAGCTTTTGATTTTTTTTCGTCTCTACCCTCTGGCCATTGACTGTAAATACTGCCATGTTGGACTCTCCTTTCTACTCCCCCCATGAAAGTCAGATGCTTTTAACTGCGCTCCTAAACTTTCACAGTAAACTATGAGAAACACATTCTGAAGGTTTCCCAAATTATCGCAGCAGTCACCAAGATCTTATGCATGAACATACTTCGGCTCGCTGCCTGTCAAAATATAGATACTGTCCACAGCCCTTAAAAAGCTGTGGACAGTATTTTCTATTACTTTATTTAGTTATCAGATATCCATAATCATCGATCACTGCACAGATCAGCTTCTTCAAACCGTCATACAGTTTATCTGCCGGATCGTCTGCCTTGCAGTCTGTGATCTGGCCTACAAATCTGACCTTACAGGTCTTATTCTCTTTATCCAGAACAACAAAACCATCGTTCTTACTGTCTGCCATGTCTTTCTCATTTGCAAACAGAGTAAATTTATCCTTGTATGGTGCACTTGCGTATGGGCAGAAGCTCTTACAGTTGCCGCACTCATTACACATATAATCTACGTGAATCACCTGATTCATAGCCATTCCAGGAACCTTGATGGAAATATTGGCACGGTTCGGGCACACATCTACACAGTTCTCACAGACTTTGTTACAGGTAAGACATCTCTCTTCCTCTGTCTTCGCCTCTTTGCTGTGCTTCAGGATACCTTTCTTTTCGAAACAGTCTTTCACATCACCTCACAGCTGCATCTCTGGTAATCTCTTTGCCAAGAATATCTTTCACTGCCAGCTGTGCATCCCGGATTCCCTCTACGATGGTTGCTGCGCCTCTGGCGCCGTCTCCGGCAACATAGACACCACTCACGCTGGTTTCAAGAGTTTTATCGTTGACCTTTGCTTTTCCTCTTTCATCTACTGCGATCTGGTTGGCAGTGTAGAAATCGGTATCAATCTTTTCTCCAACAGCTACGATCACGGTGTCAGCCGGAACCTCTACCACATCTGCAGTCTCGGTTACACCTGCACGTCCGGAAGCATCCATCTGGCCAAGCTTCATCTTCTTGCAGAGCAGTCTGCCGCCATCAAGACTTACCGGAGAAAGAAGTTCCTTAAACTCAACGCCCTCCTCCAGAACTTCCAGAAGCTCATCCTCTGCAGCTGGCATATAGCGTTTGGTTCTTCTGTATACAAGATAAACATGCTCTACGCCTTCTGTGCGTTTCGCAGCTCTTGCAGTGTCCATGGCAGTGTTTCCGCCGCCGATTACAACTACATTTTTGCCAATATTCAGCTTACCATCATTTGCCTTGAAATCACGAAGGAACTTCAGAGCGTTAACGGTCTCACCTTTTTCCAGTTTCAAAGTGCCAGGCTTGCCAGCTCCAATTGCCAGGATCACAGCATCATAGCCCTGTGCTTTCAGATCTGCCACAGAAGTGATTTCTGTATTTGTGCGGATCTCTACACCCATCTTCTGGATGAAAGAAATATCTTTGTCAATAGCAGCGTCTCCAATACGGAATCCAGGTATCACGTAACGGATCACGCCGCCGGCTTTCTCTTCTTTTTCAAAAATGGTAACTGCTGCGCCCTCTCTTGCAAGGAAGTAAGCAGCTGCAATACCTGCAGGACCGCCACCAACTACGGCGACCTTCTTACCGTTTGGCTCGCCAGCCTTGATCTCACCGATCAGCTGCTCATAGCCATGCTCTGCTGCTGTCAGCTTGGTGCCACGGATATTTACGGATTCTTCGTAGAAATTACGGGTACATTTGGTCATACAGTTGTGTGCACATAAGGTACCTGTAATAAATGGCAGGGCATTTTTCTCAAGGATCACTTCAAGTGCTTCTTTATATTTACCCTCACCAGTCAGTGCTACATACTGTGGAATATCCTGATGGATTGGACATCCTTCAGAACACGGTGCATAGAAGCAGTCCAGAAGAGGAACTTCTTTTGTGCTCTTTCTGTTCGGAACCGGCTTAATATTCTTCACATGATGCCCATCAGTAATAGCATCTGCTGCCAGCTTCTTCAGTGCATCCACATCGATTCCTTCCCATTTCTTCGGGCAGATTCCTTCCACCTTATCCGCTACCTGGGTAAATCTCTGATAGCCGCCTGTCTTCAAAAGGGTGGTAGCCATGGTTACAGGCCAGATACCGCATCCCACAATTTTGTCAATATTGTAATAATCTGCACCTCCGGAATAGGAAATTCGAAGTTTTCCTGCGAATTCAGCAGAAAGTTTGGCTGCAAGGGAAATGGACAGCGGGAACAAAGCTTTGCCGGACATGTACATTTCTTCACTTGGAAGCTCATTTCGGGTAACATCAACCGGGAAAGTATTGGTAATCTTTACACCAAATTCCAGACCCAGTTCTTCGGATAATTTCATCAGACGTGTAAGCATGGGGACTGCATCCTCATACTGCAAATCGTCTCTGAAATGGAAATCGCCGAATACCATATAATCATATCCCATCTCATCCATGGTCTTTCTTGCAAAATCATAGCCAAGAAGGGTCGGGTTGCACTTTACAAAGGTATTCAGATGTTTCTCTGTAAGCAGATAATTTGCAATGCTCTCAATCTCCTGTGGAGGACATCCATGCAGTGTGGAGATCGTAGCAGAATTACAGACATTGGATGGGATTGCTTCGATGTCTTCTCTGGTAAAGTTCTGGAACTTGTCAGCATTGTCCAAAAGCCATTTTCTGCATTCCTGGAAAATAACAGTGTCCTTTGCTTCCATCATTCCGTCAATAAAGGTATTGACCTTGTCTCCCTTAATTCCTGCAAGATCATATCCTACGGAAATATTAAACTGGAACCCATCCTGTGCACCCAGGCCGAATTCTTTTGCGATCACATGAAGGATAAACCATGCCTTGATGTACTCGCCCATCGCGTCCGGAACAGTCAGCTCAGTTGACCATTCGCAGTTATATCCCTCATCATCTGCAAGAATGCACGGTTTATTCACACATGCTGAAAGCTCTGCGCCATCCATCTTCTGAACTGTCTTCAGCTCAAAGAAACGGGCTCCTGCATAATAAGAAGCGATGATATTCTGTGCCAGCTGGGTGTGGGGACCTGCTGCCGGTCCCACTGGTGTCTCCAGATTTCTGGTAAAAATAGTCATATCATTCTTCGGATCTGCTGTGTATGGGCGATGTACCCCAAATACAGTGTCCTGCCTTTTTTTCTCCTGAAGGACCCAGTCCATCAGCTGCCCGAAAGGCATACATGTCATCATATCGCTCATATTTATTTTCCTCCGTTAATATCGTCAGCCAGTTCCTGTGCAGACTGACGGCAGTCAGCCATAACCTTATCTACGTCACAAACCAGCACTTCCCTGTCTTTCATAAGAACCTTGCCGTTACATACAGTAGTTACAACGTCATGTCCTGTAGTTCCAAACAGAAGATGTCCGTTTACATTGTCTGCTCTCATAGGTGTAAGCGGGTTGTAATCCATTACGATCACATCGGCAGCTGCCCCCTCTTTCAGAACACCAAGTGGTTTCTTAAAGTAACGGTTGGCAATAACTGCATTGTTCTCAAAGAGCATCTTGGGAACCTCACCCCATGCAGCATTTGGATCGCAGAGATGATGCTTATGAAGGATATTGGCAACCTTCCAGGATTCCAGCATATCGTGGGTGTATCCATCAGTTCCAAGTCCTGTAACGATTCCCTTATGTACCAATTCCATGGTAGGCGGACATCCACAGGCATTTCCCATATTGGATTCCGGATTGTGGACAACCATGGTGTCAGTCTCTTTAATTAAATCCATCTCATGCTCGTTAATATAAATACAATGTCCCAGAAGCGTCTTCGGCCCAAGAATATTCCAGTCGTAAAGTCTGTCTACAATTCGTTTGCTGTGCTCCTTCAGGCACTGATGAAGGTCATAGATGCCCTCTGCAACGTGAATATGATAGCCAACACCGTCTGGCTTCAGTTCATTACACAATTCCATAGTCTCATCGGAAATAGTGAAAGATGCATGCATGCCCATCATAGCAGCGATCATATCGCTGTCATCTGCAAGTGCGTGTTTGATAAAGTTCACATTCTCCATTACAGATTCTCTGGACTTGTCCATGCCGTCACGGTCGGAAATTTCATAGCAAAGGCAGGTACGGACACCAAGCTCCTTAGCTGCTGACTCAATAGCACTGAGGGAACCGGTAATATGTCCAAAGCTTGCATGATGATCAAATACAGTCGTTACACCATTCCGGATACTGTCGATATAAGTAGCCATCGCAGAAAGTCTGGTCTGCTCCAGGGTAAGATGACGGTCAATAGTCCACCACTGTCCATCTAGAATATCCAGAAAGCCCTTGGGATTATATCCTTTAATACTCAGACCTCTGGCAAAAGAGCTGTAGATATGCTCATGGGTATTGATAAATGCAGGCATGATAACTCCGCCTCTGGCATCTACAAATTCTCCATCCGGATATGCCTTCTTCACCTCATCTGTAGTCCCCACCATAACTATGGTGTTACCATCCATTGCAACTGCGCCGTTCTCTATAAATGCCTTGGATGCGTCCCGTGTGATCATTCTTCCATTACCAATAATAAGCATATGGCATCCTCCTTTACTTGTTAAAATTGTTGAATCAAATAGCACAATTCAACATTTTTTAGGATATTTTATACAGATAATGTAACACATTCCCATATAAATTTCAATAGGAAATCTAAAAATATTTTTGGCTTTCTCAAAATTTTTGTTCAAACAAACTAACTGATCACAGCCAAAACAGGCTCTAGGGCATGTTTGAAAATGCTTTCTACAAGCTGTACGTCACAATTCGAGGGAGATTTTGCCCGCAGTCTGCATAAACATGAAAACAAGGCAGTCTGTCAATTAAACAAACTGCCTTGTTCTCTCTATTAATGGATTTTTCAAACAAGCTCTAATCCATAGCTGATTTTCCATCTGCATTATTCGTATATGTATCTTTATAACTCCCGGATCACATGCAAGAATTTCCGGCCCTTTTTCCATAATTCAGGATCAATTTCCACCTCATAGCCTTTGCCATTCTGCACATGCCAGTCATAAAAAGAGCGGTCTTCGTCTGCATATTCTTCCATAACATTCATGATCGTACCGCCATGCACCACAAGTGCTGCCAAAGAAATCCCATTACGGAGACAACCATTTACAGCTTTCTGGAAGCCGGTCACATTGCGTCTTTTAAATTCCTCTCTGCTCTCTCCTCCCGGAAATGGCAGTAGTCCACCAGAATCGATCCAGGACTGGTAATGTTCATTTCCGTCCAGTTCCTGATAATTTTTATTTTCAAATTCCCCAAAATCACATTCTGCAAGCTCATCAATAATATTCAGCTTTTTTCCGGGAAAAAGGATTCCTGCTGTCTGGGTACAGCGGATCATAGGACTTGCATAAACTGCCTGTACCTCCGGATAAGCAAGCTGCGCCAGCATATTCCCAGCCTCCGGACAAAGAGGTTCATCCGTTCTTTTTCCTATATATCTTTTTAACTTATTCCCCTGGGTTTCCCCATGACGAATCAGAATAAGTTTAAGCATTTTTGATCACCGTCCCAATTCCACATACTACACGTATTACCTTTTTGCTTTTTGATGCGAGATCCGTACAGACTCTTCCCACTGCCTCCCGGTATTTCCGGTCAAAAGCATCCATGGGGACAACGCCGTATCCTACTTCCTGACTTACCAGAATGATATCCGGATTTTTCTCCCATAATTCTTCTGCCAGTCTGGCCACATCTTTGTCTGCTTTTAATTCTTTTTTGATATACTCCTGAAAATCAAGGACGCCCTCTGCATTCATAAGCTCTTCTTTTTCCAGATCGGCTCCCTTTTTCCAGCAGACATCAGGATGATGTTCTTTTGCATATGTGCTCTTTCCCTGAAAAGCACCTCCAATGATCATTTCCATTGTTACAATTTCTCCTTTTTTCCCAGTTCCCGGAGCGTGTCTGTAAAAGACTTTCTGCAAGATGTACGTCACAATTTGTGGGAGATTTTGCCCGGATGAGGACGCATAGCAGGCTACGACAACCGAATTCGGGCAAAATATACCGCAAAGTGGGGCGTGCAGATTGCGGGAATGATTTTTCAGACACGTCTAGATAAATACAGAAACAACAGCCAGTACAACAGCCATTCCCACCTCACAAAGGCACAGAAAATATCCTGCCAGGTCACCTGTGATCCCGCCAAAATATTTCATTGCTTTATAATGATAATAAAGGAAAACAAGTACTGCAGTTCCAAATGCCAGAATGCCCATCACAGGCTGGATCCATATCATCACCGCCAGCAGAATTCCAAGATAAACGATCAGCACATTTCGCACGATCATATCTTCTGCTTTTCTGGAAAATTCTGCTACAGTTCCATCTTTACGTGCCTTTGGAAACATCATGACACTGATTCCGGACAAACATCTGGAAACCATAAATCCGAGAGCCATAATCAAAAGTGCCCGCCTGTCCGTCCACAACTGACTGTAAGCTCCATACCATATCAGAAAAAAAGCACAGGCTGTAATAACCGCAAATGCACCGGCATGGGAATCTTTCAGAATTTCAAGACGTCTCTCCCTTTCCTGCCAGGAGCTTAATGCATCCGAAGTATCCAGAAGACCATCTACATGGATTCCACCTGTCACCATTACCGGAACCAGTACAAGAACTGCTGAGACAAAAGACGGATTAAATCCAAATTTTCCGCCTGCCCATCCTACCAGATAAGAAAGCGCTCCAATTACCAGGCCGATAAAAGGAAAAAAACAGAATGTATATTTCATATTCTCCTTGTTCCAGTCTGCCATTGGCATAGAGATTTTTGAATACATGGCAAATGCCACTTTAAAATTATTCCACAGCATTTTCAATGACTTTTCCTCCTTTATGCCAGATTGGAATCCCATATACTACTTCAACCACCTCATCAGCCATTTTTCCAATGTTTTGATTGATTATCCCCAGATATTCCTGATAGCGGATGGTATCGCCCTCATAACTGGCTGCTTCGGAAAAAATCTCATTCGTGACAATCACCAGATGACGTACCTGGCTACTCAACTTTTTTATGCCTTCCAAAACGGCTTCCACAGTTTTTTCACCAGCCCCTTTTTCCTCAAACATCTCATTAGCGGCAAGATTGGACATACATTCCAGAAGAACCACAGCATTTTCCGGGAAATCCAGATTCTTCAATCCGGTATAGCATTCAACTGTCTCGAATCCTTTTCCTGCACGCATTTTCCGATGACGTGCCACACGCTTATGACTTTCCTCGTCATATGGATGCATGGTTGCAATATAGATTCTTTTTGCCGGTCCAAAAGATACTATTTTATCTTCTGCAAAAGCAGATTTTCCGCTTCCGCTTCCTCCGGTCACGACTGTCATCATATTAATTCAGCTCCTCGTACTGATCCACGTGAATATCATCAAATGTACTTAATGTATTGTAAAGAGTAGCTCCCATATCAAGAAACGGACAAAGGGCAATGGCTCCAGTGCCTTCCCCAAGACACATGTCAGCATGAAGCACAGCTTCTTTTCCAAGCTCATCCAGAACAAGATGTGCTGCCGGTTCTTTGGACACATGACTGGCGATCATATAATCCGCTGCCTCCGGGCAAAGTCTGGCTGCTACAAGTGCGGCAACTCCGGAAATAAAACCGTCAATAAGAACCGGAATCTGTAATGCAGCTCCACCAAGATACACACCTGCCATTCCTGCGATATCAAGACCTCCAACTTTTGCAAGCACGTCTATGGAATCTTTTGCATCCGGCTTATTTAAATCAATGGCTTTCTTAATCGCCTGAATCTTGCGGGTAAGCCCATCGCTGGAAAGTCCTGCACCACGGCCAGTCATGGTTTCCACAGGTTGCCCCAGAAGCACAGATGCAACTGCACTGCTGGTTGTGGTATTTCCAATTCCCATCTCACCAGTTGCAAAAAGACGATACCCCTGAGCCTTCAGTTCTTCTACCATAGCAATTCCTGCTTCAATTCCCTTTATGGCTTCGTCTCTTGTCATAGCCGGACCTTTCGTCATATTGCGGGTTCCATACATAACTTTCAGATCTGTACGTGCTGTAGTATCTCTTACCATTCCCACATCTACTGGCTTTACATCCACTCCACACTGGTGGCACATTACACATGCGGTAGTGGTTTCTTTTACAAAATTATCTGCTACAATTGCAGTGACTTCCTGTCCTGTCTGAGTAACCCCCTCTTCTACCACGCCATTGTCTGCACACATGGCAACAAGAGCCTTTTTTCCAAGATCCACTTTCTCATCCCCTGTAATTCCAACGATCTGCGTAATCAGATCTTCCATTTTTCCAAGGGAATGGAGAGGCTTGGCGATGCTATCCCATCGTCTTCTGGCTGTTTTCATTTTTTCCTCATTCAGAGGCTTTATCTGTTTAAGTGTTTCTTCTAATGTCATGATTTCCTCCCGCTGGTAAATACCAGGAATTTACTGAATATGTAATTTAATGCCAGAACTACAAACTGGGTGATAAATTTGCCGGCCATATCATTCATGTGTATGATCTCTGCAAAGAACCATACGCCTGCTACTTCGATCACCATTGTTACACCTCTCGCTCCGACAAATTTGCAGAATGGACGGATATGGTCTTTCAAAGTCTCGCATTTGTCCTGAAAAACAAATTTAGAGTTTACCACATAAGCAAAAAGAATTGCCAGAATAATCGAGATCACATTTGCAAGATCTCTTTGAACTCCTGCCTGGCGCAGAAGAAAAAAGCTCACCAAATTCACCAGTGTAGTACATCCTCCAAAAAACACATAACGTACCACATCACTGGCATACAGTTTCTTAATGAGAGCGGTCATGGTTTACCTCCTGATAGACATCCTCTTTTCCACGAAGAATCTGGGAAATGATATAACGTGGACGCCGTTTTACTTCTTCGTATATTTTTGCAATATAATAGCCGATGATTCCAAGACTGAGCATAATAGCGCTTCCAATAAGCAAAAGAACGATAAGGGTAGTTGTATATCCCTCTACCGCTCTGCCGGCAAAAAATTGTACCAGCGAATAAATAATCAAAATCAGGGAGCATCCAAAGCATGCCCCTCCTACGACCGTTACAAATTGCAACGGTGCTGTAGTAAAAGCCACAATATTGGTAAACGCGTATTTTATCAAGGACCAGGTAGACCACTTAGACTGTCCAGCTTCTCTGTCCCGCACCTCAAATTCCACATAAGTGGTCTTAAATCCCACCCAGGATGAGGTCGCACGGAAAAACATATTTCGTTCTGGCATAGAAAGAATACTATTCACTGCTTTCCTGTCCATCATTTTGAAATCCGAAGCATTCTGCATATTCACACCTGTAGCCTTGGACATGATTCCATAGAAAAAGCCAGCGCTCTCTTTGTGAAGCAGACTTTCCGTTCCTCTTGATTTCTTTACGCCTTCGATTACTTCCCATCCCTGCTCCCAGAGATGGTACATGGAAATCAAAGTTTCCGGCGGGTGCTGCAGATCACAATCCATAACTGCCACCACATCTCCTGTAGCCTGGGCCATTCCTGCATATACTGCTGCTTCTTTTCCGAAATTTCTGGAAAAATGAACGCCAAGAACATTTCCATCTTCTTCTCCGGCTTTGGTGATTTCTTCCCAGGTTTTGTCTTTTGAGCCATCGTCAACAACAACTAGTTCGTAGGAAATGCCGGCTTCTGCTAATACTTCATGAAGAACACGACAGGTTTTTCCTACCATCAGTTCTTCGTTATAAGCTGGCAAAACCACTGATAATCTGCTCATTTTTTCATCCTCTTCTCTGCTGACAGCCTTGTATATTTATGTTTAAAACGTGACAGCAGATCTTATTCTTTTCGATTTTTCAACGTTCCCATTATATTACAAATCCAGTGGGCAGGCAACCTTAATTGATATTCTTCAGAATTTAATAACAAAAAAACGATAACCAACCGGCTACCGTTTCCGTTCTGTACCTTCAAAACTACATACATGTTACATCCTAATGGAATCATTTTACCTCTGCGTGAGTCCGGCAGCTACTTTATAACTGCCTTTCTCATTTCTTGGTCAAGCCCTCACCCTATTAGTAACAGTCAGCTCCGTGCATTACTGCACTTCCACCCCTGCCCTATCTACCTCGTCGTCTTCAAGGGGGTTTACTTCTTTCGAATGGGACATCTCATCTTGAGGGGGGCTTCACGCTTAGATGCCTTCAGCGTTTATCCCTTCCG
>OHAU01000286.1_pt1 | contig 74651 bp, 83 predicted proteins | sample 1577181 | NCBI WGS metagenome assembly OHAU01 (sample SAMEA3541472, study PRJEB24748) | human gut metagenome | biome: human gut; feature: human-associated habitat; material: faeces | place: China | collected 2012
TGAATTATTTCCGTCATTATTGCCGTAATTATAGAAATAATTATATGAAGCCTGCTTCTCACTGTAAACGGTGATACCGACGCATGAATCCATAACCTTTTTAGCAACACCTGCAACGGTAAGATTGCCGCTGCTGTCCTTTGTTTGAACACTGTTACTGTCGTTTGTTTTAACATCGCTGCCTGAATTCTGAGATTGAGAGGTTGAACTGTTATTTTGTGAAGTTTTACCGCTATCAATTACACCCGTTGTTGAAAGAACAATGCCGACTGCTGCAACGAATGCGCAGATAACAAGAATAATTGCAACTATTTTACCAGCACTGGGTTTCTTCTTAGGCGGCTTTGGTGAATTGCCGTTTTCTGCGTTTTGATTATTATCATTTTGCGGCGGTTGATAATAGTTACCGTTGCCGCTTGAATAATTTGATGTGTTTGAATAGCTTTCTTGATTTTCCTGTGCTTTGCCTGCGTAGGAATAGTGATAGGTTGTGTTATTGTCAGCCTGCTCATTTTGAGGAGGGGTATAATATGTTTGCCCTTCGTTTTGATTTGGCTGATAATAATCCGGTCTTTCCTGACCGCCGGTTTTTTCATTATCAAAATCGCTCATTATTGTTTGTCTCCTTTTTTATAGACAGGTTTATACTCCTTTGGCAGCTTAAACACAAATTCAGCCGTATTTTCGTCCTCACTTTGCGCATAAATTGTGCCGCTGTGCATTTCAACCATCATCTTTACTATATATAAACCTAATCCTGCACCTTTAGCGTCAAGTCCACGTGATTTATCAACCTTGTAAAATCTTTGGAACACCTTTGATAGTTCTTCCTTTTGAATACCTATACCGCTATTTTTGATGTGAACCTCAACGTTTTTGTCATCTTCATTCATAGAGACGTTAATATATCCGCCCTCATTTGTGAATTTAACAGCGTTGTCAAAAATATTATAGATAACCTGATAAATCATATCCCTATCCGCCGTGATAAAGGTAGGGTTTAAATTTTCAAGACCTTCAATTTCAATATGCTTTTCCTCTATTTTTTGCTCAAAAGTCAAAAGTATATGAATAATTTGGTCTGAAATATCATATTTTTGCGGTTTCATCTCAAAACTGCCCGATTCAATCTTGCTCATATTAAGCATAGTTACAACAAGTCGGGTAAGACGTTTGATTTCACCGCTTACAATTTCAAGATAATAATCTGCCTTTTCCCTTGGAATTGTTCCGTCAAGAATACCGTCAATAAAACCTCCGATTGAAGTCATCGGAGTCCTAAGCTCATGTGATACGTTAGACACAAAGCTTCGCCTCGACGACTCAAGCGTATCAAGTGCGTCTGCCATATCATTAAAAGCTTTGCCGAGTTCTGCAAGCTCGTCGCAGCCGTCAACTTTAACTCTGTATGAAAAATCGCCTATTGCAAATTGCTTTGCCGCCTTGCTCATATCACGAAGCGGCTGAACAAAGCTTCTTGTAAGTTTCCAAATACATAAGAAGCCCAAAACAAGGCAAAATACAGCACTTAACATAAACATTTTAAATACTTCATGAACAAGTGAAACGGCGCTTGTTGCGCTTGTTGCAAAAACAGAGCCGATAATCTGATTTGAGCTGTAAATCGGGCAGCCGACAATAAACGAACGTTGACCGCTTATTACCCCGCTGCCCACATAACTGCTCTCATACACCTGCTGAAGTATCGAATCGCTTATATTATAGTCGGTATGAAACGAGCATTTGCCGAGTTTTCCGAAAAAAGGAAGCGAATCTGCCCTTTCCTTACACAAAATTATATTTCCCTCGGTGTCACAAACAAAAATATCAGCGTCAACCGAATTAGATACAATCTTGATTGCACGGCATATCATTTCTTTCTCGTTTGAATAAGAATCATTCATATCCGCAACAAGGAGATTGGAACTTACACTGTTGGCAATAGACTGTGCATTCTCCATAAGCAAATCTGTAGTCTGTTTTTGAGTGTACGCACCCACAAGAGCGGTAAGCGTCGTACCCAAAACAGTAAGCACAATAAGCATTATTGCCGAAAACAACAAAAAGTATTTAGCAAAAATATTATCCTTCAAATTCTTTTTTTGAGGTAAATGTATTTTTGTCATTATTTATACCTTTATTATATAATTACCGCCGGGAATCTGCCGGCATTTTGATTATTCCTTTGTTTCGAACTTGTAGCCTACTCCCCAAACGGTTTTAAGCGACCATTTGTCTGACACGCCCTCAAGCTTTTCACGAAGCCTTTTAACGTGAACGTCAACCGTTCTTGAATCACCGTAATAATCAAAGCCCCAAACCTCGTCAAGAAGCTGGTCACGGGTATAAACCCTATTAGGATTTGATGCAAAATGATAAATAAGTTCAAGCTCTTTAGGAGGAGTATCAACAGGTACACCCTTAACCTTAAGCTCATAATTAACTATATTGATTTCAAGATTATCATATTTTACGATTTTCTTTGAATTTTCCTCAGCGTCATTACTGCCGCTGGCTCTTCTCAACACAGCCTTAACTCTTGCCATTACTTCCTTAGCGTCAAAAGGTTTTGTAACATAGTCGTCTGCGCCAAGTTCAAGACCGAGAACCTTATCAAAAGTTTCGCCCTTAGCGGTAAGCATAATGATAGGAGTATTAGATGTTTTTCTTATTTCACGGCAAACCTGCCAGCCGTCCATTTTCGGAAGCATAATATCAAGAAGCACAAGTTCAGGTGCTTTAGACTGAAACATTTCAACTGCTTCCTGTCCGTCATTAGCAACGAAAACCGTGTAGCCGTCATTTTCCAAGTAAAGCTTTAAAAGTTCGCAAATGTTGCGGTCGTCGTCAACAACCAAAATTTTTGTTCCCATAATGTTTCTCCTTTGATTTGTTAATATCATTTTATCACCGCTTAGTGATAATTTTTTGTAGTTTTAATTAACATTTTATAAAATTTATAAATATTTTTTGAATGAAAATTATTAGTAATATTAATTACCATTCTTTTCCACGCTTTATACAGCCCTCAACATGGTCAATAAACTGCTTTGCACCTCTCGGCGAACGTCCGCCTCTCCTTGTTGCCCACTGGTCAGCTTTGAAAAGAAGTTTATCAACGTCAACGCCGTGCTCTTCAAAATGCCTGTCGCAAGCAAGTTTTTCAACAATATCAAGATATTCCTTTTTATCGGGATTAAGAAATGTGATTGTAAGACCGAAGCGGTCGGAAAGGGAAAGCTGTTCTTGCATAGTATCTCCCTTATTAACATCATTTTCCCTGTCAGAGAAATTTTCCTTAATCAAATGACGTCTGTTAGACGTTGCATATATAATAGTATTCGACTGTTTGCCCGAAAGCGAACCTTCAAGAGCTGCCTTAAGTTCGCTAAACGAGGTATCGTTAGAGTCGAAACTTAAATCATCAATATAAATAATAAATTTCATTGGTGAATCGGCAATTTGCTCACGAATAAGCGAAAGGTCGGCAACAGCACTCTTAGGAATTTCAATCATACGAAGTCCCTTTTGCCAATACTCATTCAAAATTGCGTGAACTGTTGAGCTTTTGCCCGTTCCCCTGTCACCGTAAAGCAAAACGTTATTAGCCGGATGACCTGCGATAAAGCTTTCGGTATTATCAATAACCTTATTTCTTTGAAGTTCGTAATTTTTCAAATCTGTAAGACGGATAGGATCAATTGAATTAACCGGAGTGATTTCCTCATCTCTCCAAGTAAATGCAATATTTTTGGCATAAATACCGTAGCCGTTTTCTCTGTGATACTTAATAAGTTCATCAAGTTGCCTGTCCCAATGAGAACCTAACGGAGCAAGCGGCTTGCCTACCTCCCAGCCCGGTAAAGTCAAAAGGATTTCCTTAATATCCTCATCATCAATATCTGCCAAAATATCCTGTGCGGTAAGAGAAGCGATTTCTTCAAGCTTTGCAAGGTCACTTTTAACCGCATTTATGACTGCGATTGAAAGTTCATTTACCTTTCCTGCGCATGCCGCTTTAGTAAAAATATTGTCATTAGTCAAAATCAAGCGTGAAATATGCCTTTTAAGCGATTCACTTTTTGCAAGCTCCTTAAAAAAGTAACTTTGAAGTGCTACCGTGTCCTCTTCATCGTCGCAAAGCAAATCATATAAAGCAGAGAAAACGTCATCATCCTCAAAATCGTAAATACAAAGCGATTCAATATAATATTTAAGTCTTGTTACCTTATTCATCTTCAACACCTCCAAGACCGATATTTTTAGGTAAAATATTTTATATACTAATAATATAGCAATTGTTCACAATTTACAAGTAATATAGTTAAAATCGTTGTTTTGAACAAATAAAAGCAAGCCTAAAATGAATTTTTGTTGTAAGATGTCTGACAACGTATTGACTTTTATATGCAAGTTGTGTTATCATACAACTCAAGAGGTGTTTATATGGGCAATTCATCAAGACTTGCAGACAGCACTGCAAATCAGATATTAAAAATGATAGAGGAAGAGGAGCGCTTTTCCGTCGGTGACAAACTGCCTAACGAAAACGATTTTGCTGCCGAACTCGGAGTAAGCCGTTCTACCCTCAGAGAAGCGGTAAAAATACTTACCACCTACGGCATACTTGAAATAAAGCGTGGCAAAGGCACATTTGTAACTTCAAACACTATTATAGATTCAAACGATTTAAGCGATATAACCTCAGGGCTTGACGATTTGTTTGAAATGAGGCTTATGTTTGAACCGGATTGTGCTTATTATGCGGCTTTAAGGGCTACTGACGAGGAAATAAAAATAATCTGTGAATGCGGCGAAGCGGTTGAAAAGAAAATACTTTCGGGTGAGGACAGAACTGTTGAAGAACAAAAATTTCACGAGAGTATCGCAAATGCAACTCATAATGCATTTGTAAAGCAATTCATTCCGATTATATTTAACGCAATTAAAAAAGGTGTTGTTGTTATGATGAAGGACAGCGACGTCAGCAAAGATAATATGAGCGACGACAGGCTGATTATGGATTTTATTAAAAAGAGAAATCCCGATGGCGCAAGAACAGCTATGAGGCTTCATATTATTCACGCTATGGAAGGCTTGCAAAAAAATCAAAATAGGTATTGACATTAGACAACAGACAAGTTATAATGACAATTGTAAAAGATATTTAGCGAGTGGTCGGACAACCGAACACCACAAATATTTAAAATATTAAATAAATAATTATTATTTTTGGAGGAAACAAAAATGGCAGAAGCTAGACTTTTTTACGAATCAGATTGTAATCTTGACGTTCTTTCAGGCAAGACTGTTGCTATCGTAGGCTTTGGTTCACAGGGCCACGCACATGCACTTAATCTTCATGAAAGCGGTGTAAACGTAATCGTTGGCCTTTACAAAGGTTCAAAATCTTGGAAAAAGGTTGAAGACCTTGGCTTAAAGGTAATGGAAACTGCTGACGCAGTTAAGGCTGCAGACATTGTTATGGTTCTTGCTCCGGATGAGAAGCAGGCAGCTATTTACAAGAATGATATCGAACCAAATCTTACAGAAGGTATGGCTCTTGCATTTGCTCACGGCTTTAACATTCACTTCAAGCAAATCGTTCCACCTGCAAATGTAGATGTATTTATGATTGCTCCTAAGGCTCCGGGCCACACAGTTCGTTCAGAATACAAAGAAGGTAAAGGTACTCCTTGCCTTGTTGCTGTATATCAGGATGCTACAGGTCATGCTTGGGATATCGCTCTCGCTTACGGTGCAGGTATCGGCGGCGCTCGTGCAGCTCTTCTTGAAACAACATTTAAGTGCGAAACTGAAACTGACCTCTTCGGTGAGCAAGCTGTTCTTTGCGGCGGTGTAACAGCACTTATGAAAGCCGGTTTTGAAACACTTGTTGAAGCTGGTTATGACCCAAGAAATGCTTACTTTGAATGTATCCACGAAATGAAGCTTATCGTTGACCTTATCTATGCAGGCGGCTTTAAGGAAATGAGATATTCAATTTCTAACACTGCTGAGTTCGGTGATTATGAGACAGGTAAGAGACTTGTTACTGACGAAACTAAGAAGGAAATGAAGAAGATTCTTGATGAAATTCAGGATGGTACATTCGCTTCTAAGTTCATCACAGAGGCTAACAACGGTTGGGCTCACTTCAAGGCTAAGAGAGAGATGGAAGCTAATCATCAACTTGAGCAAGTTGGCGAAAAGATTCGTTCAATGTATAGCTGGTATGGCGAAAACAAGTACGCTGAAAAATAATATACTTTAATAATTAAGAATTTAAGGGTTTGCAATTGCAAGCCCTTATTTTTTACTTTACTTATTCTCTTATATCTGTTAAAATCAAGTTGGAGGTAAAACTATGAAAAGACTTTTATTTTTAATTACTCCCCTACTTATATTCACATTGCTTTTTAGTGCCTGCTCACCGACCGAAAAGGATAATTATGAAAACACTTTAGCCTATTTTCAAATAGATTTCATTAAATCCGATTTTGAAATGACAGAAAACAAGAGTGATAAAGCGGATTACGTCAGAGCCTACAAGGTAAGCGTAACAGAAAAGGAACGCAAAAAGCTGATTGAACATTTCAAATCGTTTGAAAACGGAGAATTTGTTAAAATACCGAATGCGCAAAACAATTTTGACATTCTTTGTGACACATTGATAGAGGATTTTGGCAGCTACAAGGCGGTAAGTGAGGGCTATTTTGCATTGTATAATACAATAAGCGGTAAGCTTCAACCAAAGCTTAATTTTGATACGCTAGCCAATTTTGACTTCGATTTCTACCGTGCCCTTATATTTGACGTTGATACCAACACACTTTATATTTATGATTATTCCGCAACGTAATATAATCATCAAGTTCACAAACATTCAATTTAACATTTTTCACAAACAAAAAAGGACTTAGAGCATAACTCTAAGTCCTTAATTATATTATTTAGGTATTATCAGTCAACAAGCTCGATGATGCACATCTCTGCTGCGTCACCACGACGAGGGCCTGTTTTGATAATACGGCAATAACCGCCGTTTCTGTCTGCATACTTAGGAGCAATTTCATCAAAAAGCTTCTTAACTACGTCTTCCTTAGTTACATAAGAAAGAACCTGTCTTTTTGAATGAAGAGTATCGTTCTTGCCGAGAGTAATCATTTTCTCAGTCATTGCACGAACTTCTTTTGCTCTTGTAACGGTAGTTTCAATCTTGCCGTTTTCTAAAAGAAAAGTAACCATACCTCTGAGCATAGATTTTCTATGGTCAGTAGGACGTCCTAACTTTCTGCTACCTGGCATTGAAATTCCCTCCTTTAGTCCTCATCCTTAGCAAGTCCGAAACCTAATGAGCCGAGCTTAGCTACGACCTCATCAAGTGACTTACGGCCAAGGTTTCTAACTTTCATCATATCTTCTTCAGATTTACCAATTAAATCTTCTACTGTATTAATGCCTGCTCTCTTAAGACAGTTGAACGAACGAACTGAAAGGTCAAGCTCCTCAATAGTCATTTCAAGAACTTTTTCCTTATTATCGTCATCCTTTTCAACCATAATGTCTTGATTACCAATCTCTTCAGAAAGGTCAACAAAGAGCATAAGATGGTCATTGAGAATTTTAGCAGCAAGTGAAGCTGCCTCGTCAGCCGGAATAGTACCGTCTGTCTCAACGTCGAGAATGAGCTTATCAAGGTCAGTTTGCTGACCTACACGTGTGTTTTCTACTGTGTAATTAACCTTTAAAACAGGAGTATAGATTGAATCAATGGCAATAGTGCCGATTGGTAAATCCATAAGCTGCTTGTTGCGGTCGCAAGGAACATATCCTCTGCCGTGATTAGCAGTAAGTTCCATATTTACACTTGCACCTTCATCAAGATAAGCAATGTGAAGGTCAGGATTAAGAATTTCAACGTCTGCGTCATGCTTAATATCAGCAGCAGTAATTTCGCCCTCACCCGAAGCCTCAATGTAAAGGGTCTTGGGCATCTCATCATGTATCTTTAAGATAACATTTTTGAGGTTAAGAACGATCTCAGTAACATCTTCCTTAACGTGCGGAATTGTTGAAAATTCGTGTAAAACACCATCAATCTTAACGGAAGTGATAGCATATCCCGGAAGAGAAGAAAGAAGAACTCTTCTCATTCCGTTACCGAGAGTTGTGCCAAAACCTCTTTCAAGAGGTTCAACAACAAATCTGCCCGTGCTGCGGCTTCCGACAGTAGAAACGTCTACAATCTCGATTTTAGGCTTATCAATTTCGATCATTTAAAAGCCTCCTAATAAAATGTTGTATTTTGTTTTCGCTAAATAACAGCCAAACACTATTATTTAGAGTAGAACTCAACGATTAAATGCTCTTCAACAGGATAATCAATGTCATCACGCTGAGGTAATGCAACAACCTTTGCTGTGAGTTCAGCCGGGTTTACTTCAAGCCACTTAGGAGCGGTGCCATAAGCGCCCTCTTCCTTAACGAGCTTAAATCTGCCGTTATCCTTGCTCTTGTCAACGACTGCGATAACATCTCCTGCCTTAACGAGATAAGATGGAATGTTTACTTTCTTGCCGTTTACGGTGAAATGACCGTGAGAAACTGCCTGTCTTGCTTCACGACGAGTCTTACAAAAGCCTGTTCTGAAAGCAACGTTATCAAGGCGGGTTTCAATCATTGTAAGAAGAACTGCACCTGTCTGTCCCTGAGCCTTTGCAGCCTTCTCATAATAGGTGTGGAACTGCTTTTCAAGAATACCGTAGATGAACTTAACTTTCTGCTTCTCATTGAGCTGCATAGCATATTCGCTCTTCTTACGGCGATTCTTACTATAAGAATTTCTGAATGTATCCTTATTTGTATAACCCATAACAGCCGGTGAAATACCGAGTGCTTTGCAACGCTTTGCAATAGGTTCTGAATTCTTTGCCATATCTTTACTACACCTCCAATAAACTATACACGACGTCTTTTTGGTGGACGACAGCCGTTATGTGGGATAGGAGTAACATCTTTGATAAGACTTACTTCTAAGCCGGCTGTTTGAAGAGCTCTGATAGCAGATTCTCTACCTGAGCCAGGTCCCTTAACGTATACTTCAACATATTTCATACCATGCTCCATAGCAGCCTTTGCAGCAGTTTCAGCAGCAGTAGCAGCAGCAAACGGAGTTGATTTTCTTGAACCACGGAAGCCCATTTCTCCGGCAGAAGCCCAAGAAACAGCGTTACCGTTCATATCGGTAATAGTTACGATTGTGTTGTTGAAGGTTGATTGGATATGGGCAGCACCACGCTCGATGTTCTTCTTCTCACGACGCTTACGTGAGCCTGTGGTCTTCTTAGTAGCCATACTTATTTGTTCCTCCTACTATTTCTTCTTGTTTGCTATAGTCTTCTTAGGACCCTTACGTGTACGTGCATTGTTCTTAGAAGTCTGACCTCTTACAGGGAGACCCTTTCTATGTCTTACGCCACGATAGCAACCGATTTCTATAAGTCTCTTAATGTCAAAAGCTGTGTTTCTGCGAAGGTCACCTTCAACTGTGAGGTTGTGAGTGATATAATCGCTGAGCTTTTTAACATCATCTTCTGTTAAATCTCTGCAACGGGTGTCAGGATTGATGCCTGTTGCTTTGATGATTTCATTAGAGGTTGTGCGACCGATACCGTAAATATAGGTAAGGCCGATTTCAACTCTCTTGTCATTAGGTAAGTCAACACCTGAAATACGTGCCATTTTACAGTTTACCTCCGATTATTAATTCAGGATTAGCCCTGACGCTGTTTGTGCTTTGGATTTTCACAGATAACCATTACTTTTCCATTGCGCTTTATTACTTTGCACTTTTCGCAAATTTTCTTTACAGAAGGTCTTACTTTCATTCTGAATATCCTCCTAATTATTACTTTGAGCGCCATATTATACGACCCTTAGTAAGATCGTATGGAGACATCTCAATCGTTACCTTGTCACCGGGAAGAATACGAATATTATTCATTCTCAGCTTCCCGCTGATGTGGGCTATAATGATGTGGTCATTTTGCAATGTTACTTTAAAAGTTGTATTAGGTAACACTTCAACCACGGTACCCTCAACTTCTATCATATCTGACTTTGACATCTTATACCTCGCTAAAATTTAATTATTTACGATTGATGTTTTTAATTTAACTGGAATCACATTACGGCGTAATCGCCAGCAATTGATTAAAGCCTCAGACTTTTGTTAATATAACAGGACCGTTTGGCGTAATCGCAATTGAGTGCTCAAAATGAGCAGCAAGCTTGCCGTCAGCGGTTTTGACGGTCCAACCGTCTGAAAGCTGTTTAACCTTGTAGGTTCCCAGATTAATCATTGGTTCAATTGCCAATGTCATTCCGGGTAACAGTCTGATACCACGGCCTGCGTGACCGAAGTTTGGTACGCTTGGTTCTTCATGAAGCTTAGTACCGACGCCGTGACCGACAAAGTCACGTACAACGCCGTACCCACGTGCTTCGCAATACTCCTGTACTGCGTGACCGATATCGCCGATTCTGTTGCCTGGAACTGCTTGCTCAATACCTTTATAAAGGCTTTCACGAGTAGTATCCATCAGCCGCTTTGCCTCGTCACTTACAGTTCCGCAAGCAAATGTAGCAGCATTGTCGCCGTTATATCCGTTTTTAGCCGCACCCAAATCGATGCTGACAATGTCACCCTCTTTGAGAATTCTGTCAGCCTTTGGGATGCCGTGGATAACTTCATCATTTATAGATATACATGCGGTAGCAGGAAATCCACCGTAGTTTAAAAAGTTAGGAGTTGCACCGTGTTTTTTGATAAACTTGTATGCAATCTCATCAATTTCCTTGGTAGAAGCGCCCGGCTTTACTGCCTCGCCTGCTACCATTAATGCTTCAGCCGAAATTTGACAAGCTTCTTTCATAAGTTCAAGCTCACGGCTGCTTTTTAGCACTATCATGTTAATCCTCCAACGCAGCGTAAACGAGTGCAGTTGTATCTGCAACTTCTTCCTGTCCTTCTACAACAGTAAGCTTACCAAGCTTGTTGTAGAAATCTTTAAGCGGTTCTGTCATTTGGTGATATTCAGCCAAACGAGCAAGAACAGTTTCAGGAGCATCGTCCTTACGCTGAATAAGTTCTCCGCCGCAAGCATCGCATACGCCTTCAACCTTAGGCTTCTTATACTCAACGTGATAAGAATTAGCGCATTTTGAGCAAACACGGCGGCCGCTCATTCTCTTAGTGATTGCTTCGTCAGGAACCTCAATATCAAGCACCTTATCAATATCAACACCTGAATCTAAAAGAGCCTGAGCTTGAGGAATTGTTCTTGGGAAGCCATCGAGAATGAAGCCGTTTTCGCAATCTTTTTCTTTAAGTCTGTCCTTGATAATACCGATAACAACCTCGTCGGGAACAAGCTGTCCTGCGTCCATAAACGATTTAGCCTTAAGTCCCATTTCTGTGCCGTCTTTTACGGCTGCACGAAGAATATTACCTGTTGAAATTGCCGGAATACCGTATTTTTCAACAATCTTTTCTGCCTGAGTACCTTTGCCGGCACCCGGAGCACCGAGAAGAATAATTTTCATATTTAATACTCCTATTAGTTATTAGTCAAGGAAGCCTTTGTAGTGGCGCATCATCATCTGCGACTCTAACTGACGAACTGTCTCAAGTGCAACACCGCACATAATGATAAGTGATGTACCGCCGAGAGAGATTGTCATACCGCCATCTTTGCCGCCTTCTGCAAGTGGCTTGATAGCCGCATCACAGATAAGTGAGTAAACGATTGGGAAGAGTGCGATAACCGAAAGCATCAAAGCACCGATAAGTGTAAGCCTTGAAAGAACTCTGAGAATGTAATCAGAGGTCGGCTTACCCGGTCTGATACCCGGAATTGCGCCGTTGTTTTTACGCAAGTTGTTTGCCATTTCAATTGGGTTGTACTGAATTGTACTGTAGAAATAAGCAAAGAAGATGATAAGAAGGAAGTACATTGCTGCGTACCACCAAGAGTCGCCCTGAAATGCCTTAAAGAACTTTTCCCAGAAAGTGCCTTCATACTTATCAGCCGAAAGGAACATTTGAACTGTTCCAGGAAGTGAGAGAATTGATGAAGCGAAGATTACAGGAAGTACGCCGCTCATATTAACCTTAATAGGCATATGAGTTGACTGACCGCCCATCATCTTTCTGCCGACTACACGTTTTGCGTAAGAAATCGGAAGTCTTCTCTCAGAATTATCCATAAATACGATGTATGCAATCATAAGCAAGAAGCATACGATAACTACAGGAACAAGGATTTTATAAACAAGTCTGCCTGTATCGAGATACTGGAAGAGTTGCTTAATGAGGGTTGGGAAACGAGATACGATACCTGCGAAAAGGATAATGGAAATACCGTTACCGATACCGCTGATAGTGATCTGCTCACCGAGCCACATAATAACTGCTGTGCCTGCTGTTAAAACAAGTACAATAACAAGAGCCTGGAAAACTGCGTCAAAACCTGTGAACTGAGCACCGTTTGAATCAGTCATAAGGTAGTTGTTTGTACGAAGATAGAAGTAATAAGCGATAGACTGAAGAATACCGAGTGCAACTGTTACGAAACGAGTAATAGAAGCAAGCTTCTTTCTGCCTTCTTCGCCTTCCTTCTGTAATCTCTCGAGTGACGGGATTGCCACTGCGAGAAGTTGAATGATGATTGAAGAGTTGATGTACGGAGTGATTGACATAGCGAAAATAGTACCGTATGTGAATGCACTACCTGTCATCAAGCTCAAATAAGTGAGAATTGTGTTGCCCTTACCGACATTGATTTCATCAACAATGTTAAGGAAAGGTACGGGAATGACTGAACCTATTCTGAAAACGAGGATGATAAATGCTGTGAACAAAAGCTTTTTGCGAATGTCAGGCACTTTCCACGCATTAATCATGGTTTTAATCATTAGAGCACCTCCACCTTGCCACCTGCAGCTTCAATCTTTGCCTTAGCCGACTCACTGATTGCAGCAACTTTTACTGTGATTGCCTTAGTGATTTCGCCTTTTCCAAGAACCTTAACACCGTCAAGTGCCTTTTTAATAACACCTGCGTCCTTAAGACTCTGAGCATCAACTGTGGCGCCGTCCTCAAATCTGTCATTAAGTGTTGAAAGATTTACGACTGCATATTCAGTAGCGAAGATGTTGTTAAATCCTCTCTTAGGAACTCTTCTTTGAAGTGGCATCTGACCGCCTTCAAAACCTGGACGTCTGCTGTAGCCCGAACGTGATTTCTGGCCCTTCTGTCCTTTGCCGGCTGTCTTGCCTTGACCCGAAGCAGTACCTCTGCCAATTCTCTTTACGCTCTTCTTAGAGCCCTCAGCAGGAGAAAGTTCATGTAATTTCATATTATCTGCACCTCCCCTTATTCTTCTACGATTGTTACAAGGTGAGCAATCTTTGTAAGCTTACCCTGTGTCTGTGCATTATCAGGCTGAACTGTTACGTTGCCGATTTTGCGAAGACCGAGAGAGTGGGCTGTGGCAATCTGGTCTTTCTTACTGCCGATTAAGCTCTTTGTAAGCTTGATTTTAATGTCTGCCATTATTCCACCCTCCTTAACCTAAAATTTCTTTTGTTGCCTTGCCACGTACTGCTGCAACTTCATCAGCTGTACGAAGCTGGCTTAAACCATTAATAGTAGCTCTTACTACATTGCAAGGGTTGTTTGAACGGATAGCCTTTGTTCTGATATCCTTGATACCTACTGTTTCAACAACAGCACGAACAGGACCGCCGGCGATAACACCGGTACCCTTTGGAGCAGGCATAAGGAGAACCTCACCTGCGCCGAACTTACCCTTAATCTCATGAGGAATTGTTGTTCCCTTAAGAGCAACCTTAATTACATTTTTCTTTGCATCCTCGATACCCTTACGGATTGCATCAGGAACTTCGCCTGACTTACCGATACCGAAGCCTACAAGACCGTTACCGTCACCGACAACTACGAGTGCTGCGAATTTGAAAATTCTACCACCCTTTACAGTCTTTGATACACGGTTGATAGTAACAACTCTTTCTTCAAGTTCCATTGAAGATACGTCAATCTTTGCCATAAAAATTTACCTCCTTCGTTAGAACTTAAGTCCGCCTTCACGAGCGCCGTCTGCTACTGCAGCAACACGTCCGTGATATACGTAACCGCCACGGTCAAATACACATTCTTCAATGCCCTTTGCCTTAGCTCTTTCTGCTAATGTTTTACCAACAGCCTTAGCTGCTTCTACGTTACCGCCGTACTGTGTGAATTCCTTTTCAACAGTTGAAGCTGATGCAATTGTTACACCTGCAACATCGTCGATTAACTGCACGTAAATATTGCTGAGAGAGCGATATACGTTAAGTCTTGGACATTCAGCAGTACCGCTGATTTTACCACGAACTCTTGTGTGGCGCTTTTGTCTTGCCTTATTGGCGTCTTGTCTTGAAACCATTGTATTTCACTCCTTCCCTTATTTCTTACCTGCTTTTCCTTCTTTACGACGGATATGCTCTTCGGCATACTTGATACCCTTGCCCTTGTATGGCTCTGGTGGTCTCTTTTCACGAACCTGAGCTGCGAACTGACCTACCATCTGCTTATCAGCACCGCTAATTACGATAGCGTTTGCTGAAGGACATTCTACCTTAATACCTTCCGGAGCTTCCATTGTAACCTGATGTGAGAAACCAAGGTTCATTACAAGCTTGTTGCCCTGCATCTGAACACGGTAACCGACACCGTTAACTTCAAGGTTTTTCTTGAATCCCTCTGTAACACCTACAACCATATTGTGGATAAGTGTACGGGTTAAACCGTGAAGTGATCTGTTTTCTTTTGCATCGTTAGGTCTGCTAACGATAATTTCACTGCCCTCAACGCTGACTGTCATATTTGGATGTGCATCCATTGAAAGAGTACCGTTAGGTCCCTTTACGGTAACAGTTGCACCGTTGACATTTACATCAACACCGGCAGGAATTGTAATAGGTTTTAAACCGATACGTGACATCCTGACTGTACCTCCTTACCAAATGAATGCTAAAACTTCGCCGCCGACATTCTGCTTGCGAGCTTCTCTGTCTGTCATAATGCCCTTCGAAGTTGAAACGATTGCAACACCGAGACCCTTCATAACCTTAGGCATTTCTTCAACGTTTGAATAAATACGAAGACCCGGCTTTGAAACTCTGCGAAGACCAGTGATAACCTGGCTCTTACCTTCGCCGTACTTAAGTGTTACACGAATAACACCCTGCTTGCCGTCTTCAATTAATTTATAATTTTTGATATAACCTTCATCAACAAGAATCTGAGCAATTGCCTTCTTCATGTTTGACGCAGGAATATCTACTGTATCGTGCTTTGCTGAATTTGCATTACGAATTCTTGTAAGCATATCAGCGATTGGATCTGTAATATGCATTGATAATTCCTCCTTATTTAATTAGCAATTCTCAGTTCTTACCAAGATGACTTCTTTACACCAGGGATTTCGCCCTTATGAGCGAGCTCTCTGAAGCAAATTCTGCATACACCGTACTTACGAAGATAAGCATGAGGTCTACCGCAGATTTTGCATCTGTTGTACTGTCTTGTTGAATACTTTGCAGGCTTTGCAGCCTTGACTTTCATAGATGTTTTTGCCACGATAATCCCTCCTTACTCTGAGAATGGAGCGCCGAGGAGCTTAAGGAGCTCTCTGCCCTCTTCATCTGTGTTTGCAGTTGTTACCATGATGATGTCCATACCACGAACAGCATCAATCTTGTCATACTCGATTTCAGGGAAAATCAACTGCTCTTTGATACCCATAGCATAGTTACCACGGCCATCGAATGAGTTAGGGTTGATACCTCTGAAGTCACGAACTCTCGGAAGTGCCAAATTGAAGAATCTCTCAAGGAATTCATACATTCTGTCACCACGAAGAGTAACTTTAACACCGATTGGCATACCTTCACGAAGCTTGAAGTTAGCAACTGACTTCTTCGCACGGCAGATAACCGGCTTTTGACCTGTAATGATTTGAAGGTCATTAATGATAGCGTCTACTACCTTTGAATTTTCACGGGCTTCACCGCAACCAACATTGATTACAATCTTGTCAAGCTTTGGGATTTGCATAACAGATTTGTATCCGAATTTCTTCATCAACGCTGGAGCGATTTCGCTCTTATATGTTTCTTTTAAAACAGACATTGTTATGTTCCTCCCTTACTTAAAATTCGTTACCGCATTTCTTACAAACACGGATACCGCCCTTTTTATGACCTACACGTGTAGCTTCGCCGCACTTAGGACATACGAGCTGTACTTTTGATGCATAAAGAGCTGATTCTACTTCAATAAGACCGCCCGGCTCGCCCATCTTCTTAGGCTTAACGTGCTTTGTAACAACGTTTACCTTCTTAACGATAACCTTGCCTTCAGCAGGACTTACAGCGACAACTTCGCCCTTAACGCCCTTTGACTTACCGCTGAGTACTACTACAGTATCACCGGACTTTACAAACATTTTACTCATATTAGCGCACCTCCATTAAAGAACTTCCGGAGCGAGAGAAAGGATTTTCATATAATCCTTTTCACGAAGCTCACGAGCTACTGGTCCAAAAATACGGGTGCCACGAGGGGTTTTATCCTCTCTGATAATTACGGCAGCATTTTCATCAAAACGAATATACTGACCGTCGTCACGACGTACACCTTTAGTTGTACGAACGATGACTGCCTTAACAACTTCGCCCTTTTTAACAACGCCACCCGGTGCTGCTTTCTTTACACTAGCAACGATTACATCGCCGATATTTGCATATCTTCTGCCTGAACCGCCTAATACTCTGATGCAAAGAAGCTCTTTAGCGCCTGTGTTGTCTGCTACTTTAAGACGACTTTCCTGTTGTATCACAGCATTTTCCTCCTTCGTACTGCAAAATAACACTTTGCTATGTTGCAGTTATTATTTTATTGACTAAATTATTTAAAAAAGCTGTAAATCGTAACGATTATTTAGCCTTCTCAATGATTTCAACCACACGCCATCTCTTATCCTTGCTGTATGGACGACATTCCATAATAAGAACCTTATCGCCAACACCGCATTCGTTGTTTTCGTCGTGTGCCTTGTACTTAACTGTATCGTTTACAATCTTGTTGTAAAGTGGATGACGAACTCTGTTCTTGATTGTTACAACAACTGTCTTATCCATCTTGTCGCTTGTTACGATACCTACTCTTGTCTTTCTGAGGTTTCTTTCCATTTAACAGTTACCTCCTTTATTAAGAATTAGCGCTCTCAAGTTCGATTTGACGCTCAACAGTCTTGATGCGAGCGATATCTTTCTTGACAGCTTTAATTCTCATAGGGTTGTCGAGCTGATTGATTGCCTGCTGGAAATGAAGGTTGAAGAGCTCTTCTTTTAATTCTGCAAGCTTCTTTGTTCTCTGTTCTGCTGAAAGAGCCTTGATTTCTGATGCTTTCATTACTGCTCGCCTCCCTCTTCTTCTTTCTTTACAAACTTACATTTAACAGGAAGTTTGTTTGCGGCAAGACGCAAAGCTTCACGAGCTGTTGCTTCGTCAACACCGCCAAGCTCGAACATTACTCTGCCCGGCTTTACTACTGCTACCCAGTAGTCAACATTACCTTTACCTTTACCCATACGAGTATCGGCAGGTCTTGCTGTAATCGGCTTATCAGGGAATATTTTGATCCATACTTTACCGCCACGCTTTGTGTAACGTGTCATTGCGATACGGGCAGCTTCAATCTGTGCTGCGGTAATCCATGCAGGCTCAGTTGTCTGCAAACCATATTCACCGTAAGTTACCTTATTGCCTCGAGTAGCTACGCCGGTCATACGACCTCTGTGCTGCTTTCTGTGTTTTACACGCTTAGGTAAAAGCATTACTTTCTTCCCCCTTCTCTACGATTTGATCTTCTCTTATTACGAGATTCACGGAGTACCTCACCTTGATAAATCCATGTCTTAACACCAATCTTACCATAGGTTGTGTTTGCTTCTGCAAAACCATAATCGATGTCAGCACGAATTGTCTGAAGTGGAATTGTACCCTCTTTATAAGTTTCTGAACGAGCGATTTCTGCACCGCCGATTCTTCCTGAAACCATAATCTTAATACCACGAGCACCAAGTCTCATTGTATTTCTGATAGCACCCTTAACTGCTCTTCTGAAAGATACACGTCTTTCAAGCTGCTGAGCAACTGACTGTGCTACAAGTGTTGCGTTGAGGTCCGGCTGCTTGATTTCAACGATGTTGATGAAAACTTCGTTAGCATCTTTGCCGAGCTTCTTTGCGCATACTGCCTTGAGCTTTTCGATTTCAGCACCCTGCTTACCGATAACCATACCCGGCTTTGCACAATGGATGTTGATTCTTACTCTCTTAGCATCTCTTTCGATTTCTACCTTTGGAACACCTGCGCCGTGAAGAGAATCAAGAAGGTAATTACGAAGCTTGTAGTCCTCTACAAGTGTATCACCGAACTCGCCCTTCTTTGCATACCAGCGAGAGTCCCAGTTTTTGATAACACCGATTCTTAAACCGGTTGGATTACATTTCTGTCCCATTTAACTTTCCTCCTCGCTTAGTCTTCCAATTCCTTAACGGTAATTGTGATGTGTGATGTTCTCTTATTGATTCTGTAAGCTCTGCCCTGTGCTCTTGCCTGAATTCTCTTAAGAGTAGGACCTGCAGTTGCGTTGCAGTAGCTTACTACTAATCTTGATGTGTCCATATTGTTATTGTTCTCAGCATTTGCGATTGCTGACTTAAGAACCTTCATAACAGGCTCGCAAGCAGCTTTCGGTGTGTACTGAAGAATAGCCAATGCCTTGTCAGCAGGCTGATTTCTGATAAGATCAAGAACAATCTGCACCTTTCGAGGGGAGATACGGACATAAGTTGCTTTTGCTGTTGCTTCCATAATAATTCTCCTTTCGATTACTTAGATGTCTTTGAGCCTGCGTGGCCTCTGAATGTTCTTGTCGGTGCAAATTCACCGAGCTTGTGTCCAACCATATCCTCTGTAACATATACAGGAACATGCTTTCTTCCGTCATGAACAGCAAATGTGTGTCCTACGAATTCAGGGAAGATTGTTGAACTTCTTGACCAAGTTTTGATAATCTGCTTGTCGCCTGAAGCATTAAGAGCTTCTACTTTCTTATAAAGGCTGTCTTCTACATAAGCACCCTTTTTTGTACTTCTACTCATTAGTTAATCTTCTCCTTTCTTCTTATTTACCGTTACGACGGCGAACGATCATCTTATTAGATGCCTTCTTCTTATTACGTGTCTTATAGCCAAGAGCAGGCTTGCCCCAAGGAGTGCAAGGACCAGGACGGCCGACAGGTGACTTACCTTCACCACCACCGTGAGGGTGATCGTTAGGGTTCATTACAGAACCACGAACGGTAGGTCTCCAACCCATGTTGCGCTTACGACCTGCTTTACCGATTTTAACATTAGCGTGGTCAGTGTTACCAACAACACCGACTGTTGCCATACAATCTCTCGGTACGTTACGAAGCTCGCCTGAAGGAAGTCTGAGAAGTGCATAAGCACCTTCGAGAGCCATAAGCTGAGCGCTGTTACCTGCTGAACGAGCAAGCTGAGCACCGTTGCCAGGATAAAGCTCTACGTTATGAACGATTGTACCTACAGGCATATCTTTAAGTGCAAGAGCGTTACCTGCTACGATGTCTGCGTTAGGACCTGCCATAACAGTGTCGCCAACCTTAAGACCTTCAGGAGCTGTGATGTAGCTCTTTACACCGTCTTCATACTGAATAAGAGCGATATGTGCACTTCTGTTTGGATCATATTCAATGGTCTTAACAGTTGCAGGCATATCAAGCTTGTTTCTCTTGAAATCGATTACACGATATTTTCTTCTGTTTCCGCCGCCACGATGACGAACTGTGATTCTTCCGTAAGAGTTACGGCCTGACTTCTTATTGAGAGGCTCAAGAAGAGATTTTTCAGGAGCAACCTTTGAGAGTGAAGAATAATCAGTTACTGACATATTTCTGCGTGAAGGAGTGGTCGGCTTATAATTCTTAATTGCCATTATTTTTCTCCTTTCCGGATAACTTTGCGAAAGGATGGCACCTTTCATACCTCATCATCCGAAATACTTTATGTTATATACTAATTATATATAGGTTGTGATTACATCATATCGTTGAAGAATTCAATTTCCTTTGAATCTTCTGTAAGAGTAACGATTGCCTTCTTCCAAGATGGAGTGTAGCCCTCGTGCATACCCTGACGACGCTTCTGGCCTCTAACGTTCATTGTATTTACCTTAGCAACCTTTGTGCCAGGGAAAACAGCCTCAACAGCCTTAGCGATTTCGATTTTGTTTGCATCCTTTGCAACCTTGAAGGTATACTTCTTTGTCATAATACCCATCATTGATTCCTCAGTGATGATTGGCTTAAGAATAATATCCTGAGCAGTTCTCATTATGCATATACCTCCTCAATCTTCTTTGCTGCGTCCTTAAGAACAACGAATGAATCGCAGTTAAGGATATCATAAACGCAAAGTGTGTTTACTGTAGCAACCTTAACGCCTTCGATGTTACGAGCGCTCTTGTAAATTTGTTCATTGCTCTCAGCTGTGATGATGAGAGTTTTCTTAGCTGCCTTAAGGCCCTTGAGCATTGCAACAACATTCTTTGTCTTAATGCCGTCGAACTCAACCTTATTAACAACCATCATCTCGCCTGCTGCAACCTTTGATGAAAGTGCAGACTTCATAGCGAGTCTCTTAACCTTCTTGTTAAGATTTACTGTATATTTTCTTGGCTTAGGACCAAGAGCGATACCGCCGTGTGTCCACTGTGGACTTCTTGTTGAACCCTGACGAGCTCTGCCGGTACCCTTCTGTCTCCAAGGCTTTGCACCGCCACCGCTTACTTCTGAACGAGTGAGAGTTGACTGTGTGCCCTGACGCTGATTAGCAAGATAGCTAACAACTGCAAGATGCATTGCATATTCGTTTGGCTCAATGCCGAATACTGAATCTGCAAGTTCTAATTTTGAGGTTTTCTTACCTTCCTGGTTATAAACCTGAACCTGTGCCATTACTTATCTCTCCTTTCGTTAAGCTTTAACTGCGTCTGCGATTACAACAATTCCGCCCTTAGGACCCGGGATTGCACCCTTGATTGCGATAAGATTGTTTTCTGCGTCAACCTTAGCAATCTTGAGGTTCTGAACTGTTACTGTTTCGTGACCGTAGTGACCTGCCATCTTCTTACCCTTGAATACTCTTGAAGGGCTTGAACAAGCACCGAGTGAACCTGCGTGACGGTGGTTAGGACCTGTACCGTGTGTCATTCTGAGTCTTGAGAAGTTCCAACGCTTGATTGCGCCTGCTGTTCCGTGACCCTTGCTTGTTCCCTTTACATCAACGATTTCGCCAACCTCAAATGTGTCAGCCTTGAGAATGTTACCAACCTCAATACCGTCGATGCTTTCGAGACGGAATTCCTTAAGTGTTTTCTTTGGAGCTACATCAGCTTTATCAAAGTGACCCTTCATTGGCTTGTTTACACGTGATACCTTAACATCACCGAAACCAACCTGAACAGCCTGATAACCGTCGTTCTCCACTGTCTTAATCTGTGTTACTGTGCAAGGACCGGCTTCAACTACTGTTACAGGAATTACATTGCCTGCTTCGTCAAAGATCTGAGTCATGCCGATTTTCTTGCCGATAAGACCTTTTTTCATGTTTTATTTCCTCCTTTTGGTTATTGGTTGGGTTTCCCCAACATGACCTCAGCTGCGATTAGAGCTTGATTTCAATCTCAACGCCTGCTGGGAGCTCAAGACTTGTCAAAGCTTCAACAGTTTTGTTTGAAGGTCTGAGAATGTCGATGAGTCTTTTGTGTGTTCTTTGTTCGAATTGCTCACGGCTGTACTTGTACTTATGAACAGCTCTGAGGATTGTTACCTTTTCAATCTCTGTCGGAAGAGGGATAGGACCGCTAACCTGAGCGCCTGTTCTCTTTGCAGTGTCAACAATCTTCTCAGCAGCCTGATCAACTAAGCTGTGATCATAGCCCTTAAGTCTGATTCGAATCTTCACTTTACTTGCTGCCATTTTATTTCCTCCCTGAAAAATTATGGTGCGAGTACCGATATTTCAACCACGCTCCCGTGTGTTTCAAACCTCTCTTTAAATAAAACCGAATGAAAAGACATCATTCGGGCATAAGGAACGAATACACAGAAAATCTGCGTTCGCAAGTCACAGCTTGTAGTTTCCTATCGGTTCAGATGATTACAAATCATCTTCGTTTCGCCCGGTTTAAAATCGGACATACTCCGTATGAATTACCGCCGTGGGTTATGGCGCAACCTCATACATCATCGCATATCTATGGTGAAGCATAAATATAATATATATATTTATATACTATACCTCGTTCACACGCTCGTCTATTATATATTATAAAGCCCCTCTTGTCAACACTTTTTTAATAATTTTTTTAGAATTTTTGCGTTTTTAAAAATTTGTAATTTTTAACAAAATTCACGCTTAAATTTCGTCAAAACTGCACAATAAAAAATATGGTGCAAGCGATAAGTGAATATCTGCTTGCACCACAATATATTGATTGTTTGTTTGCTTTTTTAATTATTATGTGTTTAATTTTACAATTCTTCAAGCATATCCTCGGCGAAGATTGCATAGCCCTTTTCGGGTGAATCAACAATTACGTGAGTAAGTGCGCCGACAAGCTTGCCGTTTTGAATAATCGGCGAGCCGCTCATACCCTGCACTATTCCGCCCGTTTTATCAAGCAGACGCTTATCCGTAATCTTTACAACCATATTTTTGCCTTTTTTATTTTCACGATAAGAAATACGTGTTATTTGAGCATTATAAAACTGTGGCTTGCCCAAATCGGTTGTGCAAAGAATTTGAACAGGGCCTTTTACAATTTCATCATTTGAGGCGACCTCATATTCATAAGTGCCGTTTAAATCGCAGGTGTATTTGCCGAAAATTCCGCTTTGGCAATTCTTTTTAAGAGTACCGATTGTATCATTTGTAAATTCGCACGCAAGCGAGCCTGCCTCTCCGGCACGGCTTTTATAAATTTTTGTTACATTCGCTTTTACTGCTTCACCGTCCAAAATCGGCATAATTTCATTTGTATCGACATCGGTTATCGGATGGCCGAGCGCCGCAACACAATTAGTTGATTTATCATAAAAGGTAACGGTTCCCACTCCTGCCGTTGAGTCCCTGACCCATAAGCCGACCTTGTAGCATCCCTGCGCCGAGGAATACGCAGGCTTTAAAGAAAACTCTTTATAATTTCCGTTTCGCTTGACCTTGATATTGTATTCCTTGCCGTTATTGTCATTAAGTATATCGGTCACGCTCGTGGCAGAATACATTTTTTTACCGTTTATTTCAACGATTATATCGCCCTTTTCAAGCCCCGCATCTTTAGCAGGATTGCACTTGCCGCTGTCGGTTTCAACGTCACGAATACCGACGATAATTACTCCGTCGGTATAAAGCTTAATTCCGAAACTTTCGCCGCTAACATTCACTTTTTTAGCTTTCTTTTGGGTAACACTTGCCGTTTTAACGGGAATTATTCCCAAAAGCTTAATGTCGTTCTCACTCGGCGATACCTTGGAATTATTCTGAAAGTCGACCTGATAAAGCGAACTGTCACCAAGCCAATAAATACTTTTGTATTCAACTCTTTTGTTTGAATAAGCAGTTATTTTATCAGGCAAAACAAAGTTGCCGAACGCAACAAGAGAATAAATTATAACAAGGCATAACGCAAAAATTCCGTCAGTAATTCGTATAGCTTTTTTCATAATACCACCTATACTATTATTGACAGAATTTTAATAAGTATTTTTAATTTATTTGCATTTTACGCTTTTTACATTTGACCATTTGCCGTAAACCTTTTTGCCGTTTACATTTTTGTATGCTCTTACCTTAACATAATATTTCTTGCCCTTGGTAAAATTCTTGCCGACATAGGATTTTGTTTTGCCGCCTTTTACGGTCTTTTTTGCCGCAAGTTTTTTGAAATTTTTGTTTCTTGAATAATAAATTTGATATCCGCTCGCACCTGATTTTGTATTCCAAATCACCTTGATTTGGTGCTTTTTGCTTTGTGATTTCACACTTTTAATTTTAACTGCACCAAGCGGCTTAGGCGATTTGACATTCGTTGTATATTTTGCTCCGCAAGAGCATGAATAGACATCATAGCCGTTAGATGAGGTTGTCGGCTTTACTGTATATGAGTAATTATAGCTGTGCCGATGAATTGAGTTGATTGAGAATGAGTAGAAGCAAGAATACGAATATTTTGATATTTTTAGGCAATAGGTGCCTGCATTAAGGGATACAGATTCCGACCAATTTGCCGTACCTGTTGATGCTTTCCTATATGCAGCAAATGTACCTGCAATTTTCTCACCCGTTGTGGAATAAACAGAAAAATAAACAGATTCATTTGCGCTTACATTTATAGTTTGCGTTCCGCTTAATACTGTGAAAGAATAAAAGTCGATTTCATCATTTTCGCCTAACATACCGTTATACGTTGTATCAAGTGAAACGGGATTAGCGTTTCCAACGGCATTATTGTTCACATCTAAGCTTTCGGAAAAGCTCTCATTTGCAGAAGTAAAAAATGTTCTTACAGTATAATTTTCATTTGCATAGCCATCTATCTTAAAATAATATGTTCCTGCCACTAAATAATCATATTCTTTATCATAAGCTTTGCCTAAGCTGCTGTTATAAGGAACAAAAATATCGGCAATATAATTATCCGAATTATTTACCGAATACAAATAAATATGATAAGAATGACTTCCTTCGGAAATAAATTCAATTCTGCCCGACTGCGGCACATTAACTTTTAAAAATTCAATTTCGTTATCTGAAGAAAAACAGCCTACCGCTGTGCTACCGAGAGTATAGCTTTTTGCCTTTGCCGCTGTATCGAAATCGCCTGCATACGCATTTAATTCAATTCCTATATTACAAGAAAGCAATATAACTATTGACAAAATTATACTGATAGCCCTTTTCATATAAAAATCCCCTTTTTAAGCATAAATTTCCTAAAATAATTATACTATTCAAATAATCAAATGTCAAACAAAGTGAATAGTATTAAAATGACAAAAAGCCTTTAGCTTATACAATATTCGTATAAACCAAAGGCTTTTAATGATTAATATATTTATGCTCGGCAGGAGCAAGCCCCTGCCCTACGATGCGTCAAATTTTCAATTTGTCGGGAACCCCGAATGGAATTTCGTTTTATCACTCGGTTAAATTGAAACCTCGTGAGCAACGTTATAAAGATTCATATCAATAGACTTCTTCATATTAAGAGCCTCAAAGATATCGTAATCAACAACGTCTTCCTTTTGAGCGGCAACAACACGATTGCCGATATTATTCATAAGAAGCTTAACGGCATAGTTACCCATACGTGTAGCAAGAACTCTGTCCTTAGCAGTAGGAGAGCCGCCACGCTGAATATGACCGAGAACGCAGGCACGTGACTCAACGCCGGTCTTAGCCTCAATTTCCTTAGCAAGGTCATGAACATCAACGTCGACACCCTCGGCAACAATAATAATAAAGTGCTTTTTGCCTGTTCTCTGAGTTTTCTCCATACGTTCAATAATATGCTCTTGAATATCGTATTCAACTTCAGGAATAAGAATAGAAGTAGCACCGCAAGCAATACCTGCATTAAGTGCAAGATAGCCTGCCTTTCTACCCATAACTTCAACAACAGTACATCTGTCATGCGACTCTGTTGTATCACGAACACGGTCAACCATTTCCATAATAGTATTAAGGCAGGTATCATAACCGATAGTGTTATCACAGCAAGCAATATCGTTATCAATAGTGCCCGGAAGTCCTACACAAGGAATACCTCTTTCGCTAAGGTCTCTTGCACCACGGAACGAACCGTCGCCGCCTATAACAACAACGCCCTCAATACCATGCTCCTGGCAGGTACGAACTGCCTTTCTAAGACCTTCTTCCGTAGCAAACTCAACCGAACGAGCAGAGTAAAGGATAGTACCGCCACGATTGATAATGTCTGATACGCTTCTAAGGTCCATTTCAATGAAATCGCCGTTGATAAGACCGTTATAGCCACGAACGACACCGTAAACCTTAATTCCGTTTTCGCATGCTGTACGTACTACCGCACGAATAGCTGCATTCATGCCCGGTGCGTCTCCGCCGCTTGTTAATACCGCAATTGTTTTCATAATTATGTCCTCCTATATAATAATATAGACTAAAACAAAATAATCTTTATTTAACTTATATATCTTGTTTATTTTATATTTTTTCAAGAAAAAAGTCAAGTATTGTCGCAAAATTAATGAACAAAAACTACATTCTCATCGCCAAGTATCCTTTTTAATTCCTTAATTTCGGTATTATTCACCTCAACAAAACACTCCCTCGGCTGCAAGGCATACCTTTTATCATCGGTATAATAAAAATAAAGAGGAATGTTCCCGTCAAAAATATCAGTCACTCGTTTTGCAAGTGCTATATTTTCATCATTTTCATTCTTAAAGCGCAGATAAAGAGCTACCTTTTTTCTTTTGTGATTTTCAGCTTGTTTGCTGTTTTGAATAGGTTTATTTTTATATTTTCCACTTTCAAAATCAGCTTGAGTAGGTGCGCTGTCTATTGAATAAGCAAGTATTTTAGCGTCCTTTTCCTCCTCAAGTGAGAGGTTTCCTGCAATAGTTATTATACTGCCATCATAAAGAAATTGTGCGTACTTTTCAAGCGCTTTTGCAAAAACAATAACCTCAATTGAGCCGTACAAGTCCTCTACGGTTACAAAAGCCATTGAAGCACCGCTTCTCGTTTGCTTAAGAATTACACGAGTAACAATGCCACAGGTACGCACAAAGGTTTTATCCTTGTAAATACTCATATCGTCATTTGCACTTTCCAAAAGCTCGCCTATATTAGCAAATCCGAGTTTTTCGCACAAATCGGAATATTTATCCATAGGGTGACCGGAAAGGTAAAGTCCCGTCATTTCCTTTTCCATTTTCAAAAGCTCAGACTTAGGAAATTCATCAACATTCGGAACGTCAAATTCAAGCGGAGAATCATTACCGCCGAGTTCAAAAAAACCAACCTGACCGTAGCGTGTGCTCTGCCTGTAATTTTCAATATTGGTGGCAATTGACGGCAAAGCCTGAAGCATTTGGCGACGATTTAATTCAAAGCAATCCATCGCACCGCATTTAATAAGGCTTTCAACTGCACGGCGATTAAAATGCCTATCCTGCATACGAAGGCAAAAGTCAGGCAAATCCTTAAAATCGCCGTTTTCTCTTTCTTTAACTATATCATCAACAAATTCCCGTCCGACATTTTTAATACCCAAAAGCCCGTAGTTAATCACCCTGCCATTCGGTGTGAAACCTTGCATAGAAGTATTGATGTTTGCGCTTGCAAGACGAATACCGAGCCTTTTGCACTCTGCCGTATATCGTGCAATTTTGTTTGACTGATCAAGAACAGACGTCATTAAGGCTGCCATAAATTCTGCCGGATAATAGCATTTCAAATACGCAGTTCTATACGCCACAAGCGCATAACAGGCGGCGTGAGACTTATTAAAAGCATATTTTGCAAATTCCGACATTTGGTCAAAAATAGTATTAGCTACAGAACTTGAAATGCCGTTTTTTTCGCAACCCGAAACAAAAGCGGTACGTTCTTTTTCCATAACATCAATTTTTTTCTTGCTCATGGCACGGCGAACAATATCTGCCCTGCCATAGGAATATCCCGCAAGCTCACGGAATATTTGCATAACCTGTTCCTGATAAACCATACAGCCATACGTATTTTCAAGTATCGGTTTAAGTTTATCGGTTATATATCTCACTTTTTGAGGATTATGTGAATTTTCTACGAAGGTGTCGATTTGATTAGCCGGACCGGGACGGTAAAGCGAGGTAGCAGCGATTAAATCCTCAAGCCTTGTCGGCTTCAAATTCATAAGCATACGCTTCATTCCGCTCGATTCAAATTGAAATACACCCTCCGTTTGTCCTCTCGCAAAAAGGCTGTATACCTTTTTATCATCAATAGGTATTTCGTTAATATCAATTCCCGCTGCCTTGCTTGCGTCATTAATAACCGTCAATGTGCGAAGCCCAAGAAAATCCATTTTAAGAAGCCCAAGTTCCTCAAGAGAAGTCATAATGTATTGAGTCACCGGAACTCCGTCATTAGTTGCAAGCGGAACATAAGAACTTACAGGGTCGTGAGTAATAACAACGCCTGCCGCATGGGTAGACGTATTTCTCGGCATACCCTCAACCTTTTTTGCAGTTTTGATAAGTTCGCTTATCTGCTCATTTTCCTGCATAAGATTTGAAAGTTCTTTAGACTTTTTAACAGCCTCGTCAATCGTAATATGAAAATCGTTAGGTACAAGCTTTGCAACAGCATCAACAGCGGCATAAGGCATACCCATAGCCCTGCCTACATCACGGATAGCTGCCTTTGTTGCAAGAGTTCCAAACGTAACAATCTGAGCTACGTGGTCGGCGCCGTATTTATTAGTTACATAATCAATAACCTCGCCACGTCTGACATAGCAAAAATCTATATCAAAATCGGGCATAGAAACACGTTCCGGATTTAAAAATCTTTCAAAAAGAAGATTATATTTCATTGGGTCGAGGTCGGTTATTTCCATACAATACGCCGCAATTGAGCCTGCGCCCGAACCTCTGCCGGGGCCTACGGGAATTTTTCTGCTTTTTGCAAACGACACAAAGTCGGCAACTATGAGGTAATAATCCGTATAGCCCATTTTTTCTACCGTTTCAAGTTCATATTCAAGGCGGTCATAATATTTTTCAGGCGGATTTTCGCCGTATCTTTTTTTCATACCGTTCATACATAGCATTTTGAAATATTCAAAATGGTCCATATTATTCGGTGTTTCATAATAAGGGAGTTTAGTGTGGCCGAATTCAAAATCGAAATTGCACATATCGGCAATAATCTGCGTATTATCAATTGCATCCGGAGTATCGGCAAAAATTTCCCTCATCTGCTGCTCGCTCTTTAAATAAAACTCATCTGCATGAAATTCGAGTCCCGTATCATCGCCGATAGTTTTATTAGTCGCAATACAAATAAGCACCTGCTGAATTTTAGCATCTTGCTTTTCAATATAATGAACATCATTTGTGGCAACAAGAGGAATACCCGTTTCTCTCGAAAGGCGCTTTAGCCCCTCGTTGACTATTGCCTGCTCGTTAATCCCGTGATTTTGAAGTTCCAAGTAATAGTTTCCTCTGCCGAAAAGTTCATCATACCACAAAGCGACACGTTTAGCTTTATCATAATCCTTTTGAAGCAACGCCTGCGGAATTTCACCTGCAAGGCAAGCAGAAAGGCAAACTAAACCCTCGCTGTATTTTTCAAGCAAATCATGGTCAATTCTCGGTTTGAAATAAAATCCTTCGGTATACGATTTCGACACCATTTTTATAAGATTTTTATATCCCTTTTCATTTTTGCAAAGCAAAACAAGATGATTGTATTCCTTATCAAGCACCTTGTCCTTATCAAACCTCATTCTCGGCGCAACATAAACCTCGCAGCCTATAATAGGCTTGATGCCTTCTTTTTTACAAGCCTTATAAAAATCAACAGCCCCGTACATATTACCGTGGTCGGTAATAGCAAGAGACTGCATTCCAAGACTCTTTGCACGTGAAACAAGCTGCTCGATACGGCAAGCGCCGTCAAGCAAAGAAAACTCGGTATGAGTGTGCAAATGAGTAAACATATTATCGTTCCTTTTATTATATATTAATTAACTGATATACCATTATAATTCCTTAGCTATTTCAACTATTTTCTTTAATCTGTGGTTAACCCCAGAGCGTGAAAGACCGCTGAGTTTTGAAAGTTCTGCAAGGGAAGCTTCAGGATTATCTTGCCTCAAAACAGCCATTTCCTTAAGGTCGGGCTTAAGAAAATCAAGCCCTTTTTTCTCCTCAATTTTCTCAATAGCGGCGCTTTGCTCCCAACTTGCTTTAACCGTTCTTTCAATATTTGCGGTTTCGCAATTTGCCGCTCTGTTAGCCTTATTCCTGAAATCCTTAACTATTTCAACGTTCATCATATCAAACATTGAAGTGCTTGCTCCCATAATATAAAGACAATCTTCAATAGCCTCACTGTCTTTAAAATATACTATATTATATCCCTTTCTGTTAGCGGTTTTAGGCGCAAGGTCAATTTCCTCCAAAAGAGTAACAAGACTTTTTGAAAGATTCAAAAACGCAACAGTAAACTCCAAATGATAGTCCTTATTTGGGTCAGACGCCGTGCCGCACGAAAGGAAAGCACCTGCCAAAAACGATTTTTGACAGTTTTCACAGTCAAAATTAGAATGATTGATTTTTAAACTGCCCTTACTCTCGTGGCCGAAAAAAGCAAGTACCTTTTCGCACTGTGCCTTATCATTAATCATAACTGTGTGGCTTTTACCGCCGGGCGAAGTCTTAACATCGCATTTAATATTGCAATATTTTTTTATAAGAAAAGCATATCTAATTGCGATATCCTTATTTTCGGTTTGAACACCGACGCCGTAGCTCGAAAAGCTTTTGCCGAAAATACACATTCCGTAAAGAAATGCTTTTTCGCAGCACGTGCTGTCATATTCAATTTTTAAAAGTTCATTTTTAACCTGTTGTGAAAACGACATTATTTTCTATCTATATCCCTGTGACTTACAGTTACATTATCCCATTTTTTTGAAAAATAATCCTTAAGAGCTTCGGCAAAAGCAACACTTCTGTGATTGCCGCCCGTACAACCGATTGCAAAAACAATCTGGCTCTTGCCCTCTCTGATATAAAGAGGATTAAGAAAATCAAGAAAATCAATAAGCTTTTTAAGAAGTTGCTTTGACTCGTCAAACGAGAACACAAAATCCTGAACTTCCTTATCAAGACCTGTTTTGTTTCGCAAGCTTTCATTCCAATAAGGATTAGGAAGGCATCTTACATCAATAACAAAATCTGCGGAATTAGGCACACCGTACTTAAATCCGAATGACATACAGTGGATATTCATATATTCCTTTGCATCGCCCAAAAGAAGTTCAGTAAGCCTTGCACGAAGTTGGTGCGTATCAATTGAAGAAGTGTCAATAATATGGTTTGCCTTTAATCTTAACGGTGCAAGAATTTCCCTCTCATAATCAAGTGCATTTTGAATATTGCCGTTGAATTTATCTGCAAAGGGGTGTTTTCTGCGAGTAAGCTTATAACGCTTGAGCGCCTCTGTATCGTTAATATCAAGATAAACAATCTTAGCTGTATATCCATATTGCTCCACATTATCAATACTTGAAATAATTTTTTCAAAAACATGGCCGCTTCTTACGTCAACAACCATTGCGACCTTAGGATAATATTCGCTGTTATTTGCGAGAAGTCCTACAAAAGTAGACATAAGCTCAGGCGGCATATTATCAATGCAATAATAACCTGCATCCTCCATAAAAGCCATAGCGGACGATTTGCCGGCGCCGCTGACACCTGTTATAATTACAAGTTCCTTACTGTTATCCATATATGTTTTCCCCTTTTATTTTGTAACCCTGATTTCCATTTCAAGCTTTACGCCTGTTTCTTCCATTACCTTATCACTGCAATATTTGCACAAATCAAGCACGTCCTTACAAGTTGCTCCGCCCTTGTTTATCACAAATCCTGCGTGCTTTTCGCTGACCTGCGCACCGCCCACGCTCTTGCCTTTAAGATTGCACTGCTCAATCAAAGCGCCTGCAAAATATCCCTCAGGACGTTTAAACGTTGAGCCTGCCGACGGATATTCAAGCGGCTGTTTTGCCCTTCTCCTGCCGATAAGGTCGTCCATTTTTTCTTTAATTTCCGATTTTTCGCCTTTTTTTAACTTAAGGTAAAGCCCTGTTATAACGGCGCCGTTATCATAATAAGCGCTGTGGCGGTAAGAAAGTTTCAAATCGTCATTTTCAAGAAAGCCTCTATCGCCGTTTTTATCAATATGCTCACACTTATAAAGCACATCTTTCATTTCTCCGCCGTAAGCACCGGCATTCATAAATGCCGCACCGCCTGCCGAGCCGGGAATGCCGTAAGCAAATTCAAGCCCTGAAAGAGAATGCTCATAAGCAAAGCGGCAAAGTGCAATAAGCTTAGCCCCCGCTTTTGCATATATAGTTTCATCATCAATAAGCTTTATTTGCGAAAAAGGCTCACCGAGTATTAAAACACAAGCATCTATTCCGTCATCATCCACAAGAAGATTAGAACCGTTGCCAACTGCAATAAGCCTTACATTTTCGGCTTTTGCACACTTGACAAGTGCGCTTATTTGCTCCTCGTTTTGCGGATAGACAACGAGCCTTGCATTGCCGCCTATTTTAAAGGTGGTATGAAGGCTCATTTTTTCGTTTTGAAGATACTTGCAATTAAATTTTTCACAAAGTTTAATTAACTGCTCCAAGCTATCACCAAATTATTATTTTACTTTACCAAGAAGAGCCGCACCGATAACACCGGCATCATTACCAAGCTCTGCCTTAACAATTTTAGTTTGAATTTTACTGTGAATTGAATATCTTTCAGACTGAACAAAACGACGAAGCGGTTTCATAAGAGTTTCGCCCTCATTGCAAATTCCGCCGCCGATACAAATAATTTCAGGCTGGAGAGCATTAACAATATTGATAAGACCGCAAGCAACATACTTGATATAATCATCAACAACCTTAATGCCTGCGATATCGCCTAAACGCATAGCGTCAAAAGCAGTCCTTCCCGATACCTTGCCCTCCTCCTTAGCAAGCTTGTGCATAAGAGAATCAGGATATTCTTCCATAGCTTTTTTAGTCTGCCTGATAAGAGCGGTAGCAGAAGCATAAGCCTCCCAGCAGCCCTTACGACCACACGAACACTGCTCGCCGTCAACAACGATTACCATATGACCGCACTCGCCACCGGCATAGTTTACACCGTTTACGATTTTGCCGCCGATAATTACACCCGAACCTACACCTGTACCGAGAGTTACGGCAACAAAGTCCTTAGCGCCGTTTCCGCAGCCTGCATAAGCCTCACCTAATGCTGCGCAGTTAGCGTCATTTTCAATAAATACCTTTTCCTCAGGCTTATTAATTCTTTTTGCAAGCATAGTTCTTGCAGGAACATTATTAAACGCAAGATTGTTTGCAAATTCAATAATACCGTCCTGATTAACCGTACCCGGAGTACCCATACCAACACTGTCGATATCCTCCATAGTAAGACCTGCCGCTTTGACCGCTTCCTCGCAAACATCTGCAATATCGTCAAAAATTTCATCTGCACTCCTCGGAGAGTTCGTAGGAGTCTTTGAAGTGCCGATAATATTGTAATCATCATCTACAACCGACGCAACAATATTTGTTCCGCCTAAATCAATACCAATTGTATACATTGTGCTTTACCTCTTTTTTAATTTATATAAACAAAATTTGACTTAGCTTTGCCAAATTTCAATTTCCTTATCCTCCGGCTGAACATCGTCCATACCAAGGCTTATCATTAAATCCTTTGCCGCATTGTAACCCATTTTCTTTTGACGGTTATTCATTGCGGCAGTTTCAACAATAACTGCAAGATTTCTGCCGGGAGTAATAGGAACGGTAATAGCCGGAACCTTCACGCCGAGAACATTTGCATACTCATTATCAAGACCGAGTCTGTCATAAGCCTTTGTTGAATCCCAAGCCTCAAGCTGAATAACCATATCAATTTTTTCGCTTGATTTAACGGCACCCATACCGAAAATGCGCCTTGCATCAATAATACCGATACCTCTAAGTTCAACAAAATGACGAATATTGCTCGGCGAATTGCCACGAAGCGTTCTTTCGTTAATTTTTCTGATTTCAACTGCGTCATCCGCAATAAGACGATGACCACGCTTGATAAGTTCAATGGCAGTTTCGCTCTTGCCGGCACCGCTTTCACCGGTTATAAGAACACCTTCGCCGTAAACCTCAACAAGAACACCGTGCCTTGTAATTCTCGGTGCAAGTTCTGTGTTAAGAAATTCAATCAATGCGGCTAAGAACGGCGATGTTTCCTCCTCCGTCTTAAGAAGCGGAATTTCGTGCTTTTTGCAAGCGTCGTAAAGATAATCGGGAATTTCAAGGCCTCTTGTAACTACCGCAGCGGCAGGTTTAAGCGAAAGCCAACAATCAAGAGCCGCTTCCCTCTCGTCAGGTTCCATACTGCGAATAAAGCCTATCTCTGTCCAACCGAGAATCTGGATTCTCAAAGAGTCAAAATAATCGGTATATCCCGTCAAAACAATACCGGGACGATTAACCTCGCTTGTCGTAATCAAAATTTCGTCAGCCGAGCGTGGCATATAAACCGTTTCAAGCTTGTGAAAATCAATCATCTTTTCAAGCGAAACAGAATATGTTTGCGACATAATCCATTCCTCCAAATCTACATTCAAAAACTATTATAAAGTATTTCGGTAACTTAATCAAGGGGAATTTGATTTTTTATTATAGAAATTATAATATAAATATAAAATATTTGCTAAATGTTTACTTTTCTTTTCTTTTGTGCTAAACTTAGTACAATTTCAATCAAATTATACGGAGTTAAACCAAGTGAACGATAAAAAGAAATTAAAAATAGCAATCGGCACCGACGCATTTCCGCCGACAACCGACGGAATAAGCAACGTTGCCCAAAGCTATGCGCAAATAATCAATAAAAATTTGGGCGAAGCGGTTGTTGTTACACCTAAAAACCCAAATCAGCTTGACTACAGATACGATTATCAAATTTACAGATATAAAAGTTGGTGGCTTCCGTCAAAAGAGGGTTACAGCATAGGCTGGCCTTTTAAAGACGAACTTCATCAGGACATAATCAACATGAATTTTGACCTGCTCCACTCTCATGCACCTCTTGCAACAAGCTATTATTTCAGACGTGTTGTGGAAAAGAAAAAAATTCCAACCGTGCTTACTTATCACACAAAATATGAATACGATTTTGACAGACGTGTTCCGACAAAGGCGGCAAGGGATTTTGCATATCGATTTTTGCTTAATAACATCAATGCCGCAGACGAAGTTTGGGTGACAAGCGAAGGCACTGTTGACTCGCTTCGCAAGGTCGGATATGAGGGCGAATACATTGTTATGCCAAACGGTTGTGATTTACCTATAACAAACGTAAGTGACGATGATATTGCGCTTATTAAAAGAAAACACAACATACCAAACAATATTCCGCTTTTTATTTATACCGGCAGAATGATTTGGTACAAAAACATTGAGCTTATCCTCGATGCCTGTGCAATGTTAAAAAACGAAGGCAGGGACTTCAGGCTCATCATGCTCGGCTTCGGTGCAGACGAAAACGCAATTAAGAAAAAAATTCGCAAATGCGGTATTGCCGACAATGTTATTTGGACAGGAAAAATATTAGACAGAAACGAGCTTTTGGGATATTACGGCATTTCCGATTTGCTTCTTTTCCCATCAACCTTTGATACAAACGGCCTCGTTGTAAGAGAAGCAGCAGCGTGTGCAACGCCAAGCCTTTTAGTACGTGGCAGCTGTGCGGCAGAGGGTGTTGAGGACTGCAAAACAGGCTTTTTATGTATGGAAAGCGCCCATTCAATCAAAGCAACGCTCAATAATATTATGGATAACAAAGCACTTCTTAAAGAAGTCGGCAAAAAGGCACAAAGCGATATTTATATCAGCTGGGACGATGCCGTTAAAAAAGCCTATGAGCGTTATTATGTTGTCATCGATAATTTCAAAACGAAAAATAATTTATAATCGAATTAACAAAATTTCAACTTTTTCATAGAATAAAAAAGTAAATTAAGGAGTTGATTTTTTGTTTAGTTATATAAAAAAACTGCAATACCCTATCAATATAAAGCACCCTGACCCAAAAGCCGCCGCCATCATAATAAGTCAATACGGTGGGCCGCACGGGGAACTCGGTGCGTCGCTTCGCTATCTTTCTCAGCGATATTCAATGCCATATCCCGAACTCAAGGGATTGCTTACAGACATCGGCGTTGAGGAATTGGGGCACCTTGAAATGATAGGAACAATGGTACACCAACTTACTCGCAATTTGACAGAGGATGAGATTGAAAAAAATCCTAACTTTATGGCATACTTTGTTGACCATACGGCAGGAGTTTATCCTACAGCGGCAAGCGGTGCGCCGTGGAATGCGGCAAGCATAGCCGTAACGGGCGACACTATCGGCGACCTAAACGAAGACCTTGCGGCAGAGCAAAAAGCAAGGGTAACATACGATAACATTTTGCGCCTTGTTGACGACCCGGATATAATTGAGCCGATTAAGTTTTTGCGTGAACGTGAAATTGTGCACTACCAACGCTTCGGTGATACTCTACCGCAATCTTGTAAACTTTTTGCTTAATTTTCGGTGCAAGGTGTACCCCCTGCACCGATTTTTTGTTTATATGTTCCAAATGATGTTAATTTTATCACTTGTTGCATAGATTTTTTTGATTACTGCATTTGCAAGCTCTCGCTTTCTCTCAAAGGGAAGTTCGTCGAATCTGTCAAAATCACAGATGATTTTTTCGTTTGCCGAATATCTGTTTTCCCCGAGTCTTTGAATTTCTGCCTGTAATTGCAGTTTTTCACTATGGAGCCGTTCAACATTTTCGTTGATATATGCCATTACCGTTTCGCTTGCGCCTGCAACATTTTTAACCGTTTCGCCTATTTCGTTATCTATTGCAATTTGCCGTGCCTTCAACTCCTCTATTTTAGGATTGTTGGCAGTAACACCTATGAGTTCAAACTCCTTAAAATCAGCCAGTTTTTCCTTGATTTTCTGCAATATAAATTTTTCAAACGCATCAGCGTGAATTGTTCCGCACCCACAGCACAGATTATCATTCATCTTGTGAGAACAGAGAAAATAACTGACATTTTTATTAGCATAATTCTTTCGCACAAGCGCATATCCGCAGTTTGAGCACTTAACAAGTCCTGCAAGCCAAGTGTTTTTTGCTTTTGGATTGCGTTTAATCTGTTGTTGGTCAAGAGCTCTTTCTCTGCATCTTATCCACAAATCAGAGTCGATAAATCCCTCGTGTGGCGCAAGCACAAGAACAGCATTTGAAAGGTCCGTCTGCTTTCGTGTGTTCTTACTGCCTGTGTAAAGATAACAGCCGTTTGTGCCGATAAAATCCTCGGGCTGATTGATTATCTTAACTCCCTTTGATTTGAAAAAATTATACACATTTATGTCAGCCTTTACATAGACGGGATTCTTGATAAAGTCCTGAACCCTTGCCCTTGTAACAGTTCTGTTTCGCCTGCATTCCGGTGGCATATCACGAACCGCTTTTGCAATATCCTCGTTAGAGTAATTCACATCTGCGTACATTTCAAACACCTTTTTAACGAGCTCCGCCTCATCAGGTATCTGCTCATACATAGAGGTTTTAATTCCGTCAATGGTTAAATCAACCTTTTTGAAGCCTACAGGAACGGGACCTCCCATATAAAAGCCCTTTTGACTGCGTGAGATGTAGTTGTCCTTAACTCTCTGTTGCGTGGTTTCACGTTCTAATTGAGCAAAGGTTATGCAGATATTTAGCATCGCCCTGCCCATAGGAGTGCTTGTGTCAAACTTTTCGGTTGCCGATGAAAATTCAACACCGAGTTTTCCGAATATATCCATCATATTTGAGAAATCAAGAATACTTCTGCTGATTCTGTCGAGCTTGTAAACAATAACCTTTGTTATTCCTTTTCGCCCTGTTTTGATGTCCTGCATCATTCGTTGAAATTCGGGGCGGTTTGTATTTTTACCGCTGAAGCCTTTGTCCTTATATACTAAAAATGTCTCACCTCTTGCCTCGTAGGTACACATTTCAATCTGTGATTCGATTGAAATACTGTCCTCTTTTTCTACCGATTGTCGAGCATAAATTGCAATCATAAGAATTTTTCCTTTCCTATGACCGATAACTCAACATCAATATATACGAAATATACGAAGCCTTTTGGAAAGTCCAGCCTAATTTTCATTCCTACCAAACACCTTTGCAAGAATATTTTTAACAGTCATTTGGTTCAGCTCGATTTCATCTTTAGTGAGGCTCGGGGAGTATTCGCACACCTTGGTTTTGCCTTTACCGAAATCAATCTCATAGCTTGCGATTAACTTTTCATTGATAAAAGGTCTATCCATAATGCACACTCCCCTTATACAAATTTATATTATAAGGACAGGTTTCATTATTCAGCTTTGTAAATTTGCGTAGCATAATACCATGGGCTTATATTTTTTCTATATCACACTCCTAACCTAATATACTTTCCCTAATTGTATTTTTCATATAGTTCCTTTCTGCCCGACGATTCCTCGCCGGGACTTTTTTTAATATTTAATACATTGTCATTTCGTATTCCTTATAGCCATTAGATTTCTGACCGTGAGCAATACGCTTTTCAATTTCTTTTTGAGATAATTTAAATCTCTTTCTATGGTAACGGCTTTGGGCTAGTGATGACGGTGTTGAAAAATTAAAACCTGTTGATTACAGAACCGAAATTCAAAGCTTCTACGATTGTGATTTCAGTGATTTAGAAGATGATATTTATAATCTTTTGCACCTAATAGATATTAGCAAGCCTAACGAGGACAAATTGAAAAAGGCAATCAACAGGTGCTATGGGCTTGCAGAAATAATAGGACAGAGAAACAAAACCTTAGGAGCCTTGCTTTCGTGAACATTTGCAGAGATTGTCAGCGATAAAGGAATCCTCCTTGAATATGAAGCAAAGGAATGTCTTGAAACAGCATTAACAACGCTTAGCATCAGACTTTATGAGCTTCTTGTAATTCAAAGAAAGGTACGCAATTTCTTTCCTTGTATAATCCACAAGAAATTGTTTGAAGATTATTTAAGTGAATTGATACCAAAAGCAGTTTTCTGCAAGACTGTTTACACATATATTGACGGACAGGAAAAGAGCTTTCTTTTCTTTGATTATGTAAAGGACTATTATGAATATTTAATGCTCTTGTTTTACAACAGAAAAGAAGCAGTTTGTGAATGTGAGCTTTGCAGTAGGTATTTCATTCCAAAGACAAAAAAGAAAACCCTGTACTGCGACAGAGGTTTCAAAGACGGTAAGACCTGCAAGCAAATCGGACCTTTAATAAAGCACAAGAGCTTGAGGAAAATGATTTGGTTTTGCAGACCTTTAATAAGGAAAAGAACAAAATGTATAAGCGAATGGAACGAGCATATACATTTGGTGAAACACCGAAATCAATATCACCTGATGAATATACATCTTGGCTTGACAGAGCAGTCAATGCAAAAAATATGTATCTCAACAATGAGCTATCCGAAGCTGAGGCTTTGGAGGTAATTAAAACTGAATGAATAGTTATAGCCGGAGCATAAACAAGCTCCGGCTATTCTTTCAGCAATTTTACTGCTAACTTAAATCCTATTTCAAATGCCTGACATTCAATCAAAGAGCGTACTCTGTAAAGCAAACAACATATTTTTCAAACACATCCAAGTTATCATTCTTAAGGGAAGAAGATAATGTTTCGTGATGCAGAGCAATCAGCGAAACTAATTCTTTCTCCTCGTCAGTAATAACCTTATTTTCGTTAGGTCTGATGTTCCCATACCATAATCCTCGTAATATTGACATAAAATCAACTCCCTTACAGTACCACAACATACCACAAAGGAGTTTCAATGTCCAGAAAACAATTCAAATAAAATGACTGATACAAATAGTATGACAATTTGAATCATTTAAAAAGGTATAGTCCAAAAAAATACTGCATTCGCAATATTTCTGCTGAAAACTGTTGATGATTGTATTTTAGTGTGTTATAATTTCGTCATAGTAATATAAGTATTAATACAATTATTTGAGGTGTATTATGGCTGCAAGTTATAAGAAATTATTCAAACTCTTAATTGACCGTGATATGAAAAAGAAGGAACTCGCAGAAAAAGCAGGTATCAGCATTGCTACTATTACTAAGATGGGAAAAGATGGTGCAGTTGTATCAAGTGATGTACTTGTTAAAATTTGTACTGCTCTTGATTGTACAATGAACGACATCATGGAGATAGTTTTCGAAAAATAGTTTATTTTTGTAATAATACTATCATAATTTATACTTAACAATATTTTAGGGATATATGCGAATATCCAACCGCTGTAGGAGGTATTATGGCTGTTAATACAAAAGATTTATATACATTAGTTATAAGTAATTCAATGAAGAGCGACAAGATAATTATAATAAGTGGATTTGCAACTCCAAATGTTATTGAAGAAATTGCTAGAACAGGAAAAGAAGTTTTATTTTATTATGGGATGTATAAAAAAGGAGGGCTAACTCCTCTTACATTGAAGAAATTAAAAAACTTAGATTATATATATCCGAATTTAACCATAAATATTGTTAATGATTATCATGTGCACACTAAGTGTTATTTATTTTTTAATTCGGGAAATTTAATTAATTCTTTGGTTGGTTCCGCTAACTGTTCAGTTGATGGATTGCGTGGTTGTGATAATTCAGAGATGCTAATTGAACTAAACAGTAACGAGTTAAAGAGTTCTAATTATTTAGATGAACTAACTACATATGCAGATGAAATTTCAAAAGCATCCGTACACTGCACAGACCCCTCTATTGTTATTTCTACTCCGGTAGTTAAAAAGTCTCATAGCAAAAAAGGAACGTTTCCAAAATCATCAAATCCTTATGTTGCTTATATGCCACTGTATTATTTTGATAAAGCCAAGTCAGGAAAAATGATAAAAAAAGTTGGTGAAAAAAGCGGACTAAATTGGGGGTTGCAAAATGGACATGCAAGAAAAGGCATGGGATATGCAGAAGCATACATAGCTATTACAGGAGATTTAGTTGATTCTCATCCAATTTTGTTCCCATTTTTTCCTGTTTCTAGGACAACAAAAGGTGGCAAGGCAACTCGTAGATATGATCCGGTAACTGTTTTATGGGATGACGGAACCATTATGGAAATGACCTTTAGCGGTAACGGCGTAGAGCGTCCTACAAAAGGAAAAAGGAGTTTAAAAGAACCTTTCCACCAATACCCTAAACAGTTCACTTCAGGCGCTGATTATGATGGTGGAGGAGCTGAACTAGGTGAATACATAAGAAAGCGAATGAATGTATCTGAAAGACACACTATTACAATGAAAGATTTAAAAGCTTATGGCCGTGAATATATAGAACTGACTTATATACATGACGGCTATTATGAAGCAAACTTTTCCGGAACACCATTAAAATAGATATGCATTAGGAGAAATATTAAAATGAATAATAAATATACATTCATTGATCTTTTTGCAGGCTGTGGAGGTTTAAGTGAGGGCTTTTACGAGCAGGGTATGCACGGATTAGCTCACGTTGAGTGGGAAATGCCAATGGTGAACACATTAAGAAACAGACTAGTAAAAAAATGGGGATACAGTACTGAAGATGCTAAAAAGGCAGTAATACATTTTGATATACAGAAAACGGATGAGTTGCTTAAAGGTTCTTGGACTAAAGATACACTTTCTGTATACGGAAAAACAAATGCATCAATTATTGCTAAAAAGGGTATTGATGGACTTATTAATGGAAAAAAGGTGGATTTGATAATTGGAGGACCACCTTGTCAAGCATATTCTCTTGCTGGTAGAGCTCAAGATCCGAACTCTATGAAAGAAGATTACAGGAATTATTTATTTGAAAGTTTTGTGAAAGTAGTAGACCATTATAAACCGAAAGTATTTGTTTTTGAAAATGTTCCAGGTATGTTAAGTGCAAAACCCGGAGACATATTAGTTATTGAAAGAATTTGTAAGGCATTTGATGAAATTGGATATGAAATACGTTCTCCAAAAGATATGAAAAACTCCATATATTCTGCTGCGGATTTCGGAGTGCCACAAGAAAGAAAAAGAGTAATAATTTTTGGAGTTGACAAGAATTCAAATTTTTCCACAGAAGATTTTTATAATGCTTTAGATAATTTGAAATCAAAAAGTAAAAAAAAGACCGTTTGGGATGCTATAGGTGATATGCCAAAATTCAAACCATTGGCAACACCTTATAAAGAAGGAAACCATAACGTTTCTCACGAATTGATAGGAAAAGATGTTATACCATTACATGAAGCAAGATATCATAATATGCGAGATATAAATATATTCAAAAAATGGATATCTGAATCAATGAATAATATTCCTACAAAAGATAAGCTTACTTTTTATAAATCAGTTTCAGGAAAAAATTCTAATCATAATAAATACAGAAATTTAGAATGGGACAAACCATCACCAACGATAGTGTCTCATTTATACAAGGATGGATTAATGTTTATTCACCCTGATGTTGAACAAGCAAGATCAATTACGATTAGGGAAGCAGCCTTATTGCAAACATTTCCTATGGATTTTGAATTTGTTGGTTCTAATGCATATTGTTTTAAAATGATTGGTAATGCAGTTCCTGTTTTATTTGCAAAGAATATTGCAAATGCAATCGTAAATGTTTTGGGAGATAAAAAATGAAAATATTAAATGTTTTAGTTGCTTGTGAAGAAAGCCAACGTGTTTGTACTGAATTTAGAAGATTAGGACACAATGCTTTCAGCTGTGATATTTTAAAATGTAGCGGAGGTCATCCTGAATGGCATTTTAATCAAGATGTGTTAGAAGTTATAAAAAATAAGGGTGGAATGTTAGAAACGGGCGAAGAATATTACATTGAGGGAGTTTGGGATTTGATGGTAGCTCATCCACCATGTACTTATCTTGCTGTAAGTGGAGCTAAATGGTACTATCATCCTGATGATAAAGATTTGCCCATTGAACAACGCCGACCACATCCTAATTTTCCAAATCGTGCTCAAGATCGAGAAGAAGCGGCAAACTTTTTTATGAAATTAGCTAATTCGGACATTGAACATATAGCAATTGAAAATCCTGTTGGGATTATGAACACAAGATTTAGAAAACCAGATCAAGTAGTACAACCGTATTTTTTTGGAGATCCTGCATCTAAATCAACATGTTTATGGTTAAAAAATTTGCCTTTATTAAAGCCAACCAATATAGTTGATAAAGGCGAATATATAGAGTTTAAAAGTGGTAAAAGAATTCCAAAATGGTATTCTGACGGCTTAACAAAAACCAAAACTGCAGAAGAACGCAGAAGATGGAGAAGTAAAACATTTCCAGGTTTTGCAAAAGCTATTGCAGAACAGTGGAGTAAGGAGCTAACACAATGAAAATTTATATTAGAAAATTAAATTCTCGTCAATGTACAAATAAATCCATCAGCGTTACTATGCCTATTTTCAAAGATTTTTTTGAGGATAGTGATGTTATATATGTTAAAGGTAAAAAAAGTGGTCAACAAGGCAAAGCACCTTTTACATTTACTAGGGACAGAGAAGACCCTCGATTTGGTGGTGTGTTTAAAGAAGTTTTACGAGCCGAGGGGAATGGTTCGTTTAAAATTGGGGATATTCTTGTAGTAGAAAAGTCTTCCCCTAATTATATCGTTTCGCTGATTACTGAAGAAGATCCCGAATACGAGACTTATAATACTCTTTTACAAAATGGTTTCCATTCTGAAATCAGTGCTGATACTGATGTTACAGATGATTCTCCAACGGAAAATAGTCTTGATAATGTTTTCATTCACAATGTCTATGGTATGCATATGAAAAAGCAAAACGATGCTCTTTCCGAAGACGACCCTCATATTTGTATAGGATGGTCTAAAATGGGGGATTTGACAGATGTATCCTCAAAGAATGATGTTTCAGCAAAATATTCATCAATATGGCCAAAAGCAAAAAACAGAACTAAGGGGCAAGATGTTGGACAAATCTATCGTTTTGTTTTAGAGGCTAATGTCGGGGACTATGTAGTTTTTGGGGATGGAAAAATTGCACATATTGGTGTAATTACATCTGATTACTATTATCAAGAAAGCCCACAAAATCAAGATAATGATTATGTTAATAATCGAAAAGTTGAATGGAAAAAGGATATTCCATATTCTGAACTTTCAACTCAATTTAAAAACTCATTAGGCTCTGCAATGTCATTTTTTAAACTTAATGACTATAAATCTGTTGTTTATGATTTGCTTAATGGAACTTATGAAAGAGATTTGTTCGAAAATGGTGATGAATTATTAATTAGTAATATTGATGTTAGTGAAAATCTAAATGTTAAGCAATTAGTAGAAATTCTAAATGAAATATATTCTTTAGCAGATGAAGGCTCTCGCTCAAATGCTATTCGAATGTTTGGATTTAAATACGCTGAGAGTATTATGGCTTCAGGCGTTTCACCACAAAAGTTAATCGATGATTCTATAATTGACAGTAATTCATATGGTGGAGAAATTACAAAAGCAATAAACATGTATAACTCCATAAAAAACAACGAGTATGGTGTTCATTTTGTAGATACTTCAAATACACAAACAAACATTTTTGATTACAATACTACTAAAGGTTCATCAGAATGCAAAATATTATTCGGTATTCCTGGTTGTGGTAAATCATACCACATAGACTACAAAATTTTAGGCAAAGATAAAGATACTAAAGAATATTGTGGAAACTATAAAAAAGAAAATATTATTCGCACGACTTTTTTCCAAGACTATTCAAATACTGATTTTATTGGACAAATTCTGCCTAAAGTCACAAAAAATGAAAACGGAGATAGTGTTGTTGAATATTCTTTTAACCCTGGTCCATTTACCCTTGCATTAATTCAAGCAATCAAAAATCCTACAAAAAAAGTTGCACTTGTAATTGAAGAAATTAATCGTGGCAATGCTCCCGCTATCTTTGGAGATATTTTCCAATTACTTGATAGAGATGATGGTAGTATAAGTCAATATGGAATTATAAATGTTGGCATCATTGATTATCTTAACAGCCTTAATTTTGATGTTGATGGCGAAAATGTAAACTACATATTTAATGAGATAAAAATTCCCGGAAATATGGATATTTTTGCCACAATGAATACAAGTGACCAAAATGTTTATACATTGGATACTGCATTTACTCGTCGTTGGGCAAAGGAGCGCATTCCTAACGATTTTGGCGATAATGAAGAAATCAAAAATAAAGCAGTTCCTGGAATGAACGAATATACTTGGAGCGAATTTGTAGAAAGTATTAATTCATATATTGATGATCATTTGGATGATTTACAAATCAATGAAGATAAAAAAATCGGTGCATTCTTTGTTGGCTTAACCACTTTGGATAATGTTGATGAATTTGCATATAAAGTATTGGATTACCTTTGGAGCGATGTTTCAAAGCTTGATCATAATGTTGTTTTTAACAACTATAAAACCTTTGAATCACTTATAAAAGATTATAAGAGCAAAGGCGTAAAAGTATTTAGACCAAATATCTTTGAAGAAAAAGTAGCTGCTCATCCACAAGAAGAGGAAGAAAATGAATAATGATAAAAAAATAATTTGTCATCCTGTTACAAATAAGGAGAACGATAGTTTTATCGGAATTCGTATAAAAAATGAAGAAATACATTTTTACCATCCCGAATCATATGATTTAGCTCTTAAAGATAATCTACGAGAGTTTAGAAATGATATTATTAATATTATCCGTTCTATCTCATTGGCAAAAAGTAAATCTTCTGTTAATGACTCTGTCGACAACGGCACTTCAAAAAATGAAAGCTTTGCGTTAATGTCATATTTGTGGATTATTAGAGATTATTTCACTAATGGCTATTATCGTAATAGTGAAAAGCTTTATAAAACTAATGCAAAAGGCAAAGTTAATTGGAAGAAAACATTAGAAACACAGCCTATTATTTCAAAGGGCAATGTCATTTATAACAATATTGTGACTGAAGTTAGAAATGATTGTGATGATGTGGTAACTGATGCACATAAATACTGCGTTTTCGACTCCGTTAGAAAAATCGGTTGGTTATTTGGTATTAGTGAAAAAAGCGTATATGTTCCTAAAACAACAACTGCTATTATAAAAAAATACATTAGAGCCATAAAAACCGAGTTAACAAGAACATTTGATGACACAAAGAAATTACGTTTAACCCATATGTTAAAAGTGCTTTCGGGAGTAGATGATTCTGATAGAGCAAAGGAAATTGTCTACGGTGTTGATAAGTATCATTATGTATTTGAGCGCATGGTAGATTGTGTTTTTAGCAATATAACAGATATTAAAAAGTACAATCCAAATGCTAAATGGTATTTAAAGAAAAATAATTATTCCCCAAAAGATGCCTCGTCATTAAGACCAGATACGATTCGCATTGAACCATTATCAAAAGAAACGACCGGTGATGAAAAGGTTGCTTACATATTAGATGCAAAGTATTATCGATTTGGTATGACAAAAAATGAAGATGATTTGCCCGAAACGACATCAATTCAAAAGCAAATAACTTACGGGGATAACATTATCTGCAATTTAAAAAAGAAAGAAAATATCCAAGAGGTTTATAGTGCTTTTATCTTGCCTTATAACAAAAACAATAATGATTTCGATTTCAAGGATAATCTTGAATATATTGGATATTCCAAGGCAGATTGGAGAAATGATAAATTATCTCATGTTAAAATTTATGCCTTCTTGATTGATATGAAGCATTTAATTACTACTTGGTCACAAGGCAATTGCGCTGAAGATATTAAAAAGCTGATTGAAGAGATTGGAAATGCAACAAAGAATGAAAGTATGTAGTCTATTTAGCGGCATAGGTGGTATTGATCTCGGTTTTCAACAAGCGGGGTTTGATGTCGTATGGGCAAATGAGTTTGATAAAGATGCCGCTACTACTTATCGCCATAATTTTGGCGGCGAACATTTAGTTGAAAAAGATATTAGAAGAGTTGATGCATCGGAAATCCCTGATTTTGATATTTTAGTTGCAGGATTTCCATGCCAACCATTTTCTATAATGGGCTTTAGAAAAGGATTTAATGATCCAAGAGGTAATTTGTTTTTTGAAATCTCCCGTATCGCCGAAGCAAAAAAACCGAAAGTAATTTTTCTTGAAAATGTTGCAAATCTATTAGAGCATGATGACGGAAAATCATTTTTGACAGTTTATAACGCTTTAGCCCCACAAGGGTATAGCATTAGATATCAGCTAATGGATTCTCTTGAATATGGTAATGTGCCTCAGCGCAGAACACGAATATTCATTGTTGCTTTTAAAGATTTAGAAGCTTGTGAACGTTTTAAGTTTCCTAATAAAGTTGAGCTTACAACTAAACTAAATGATATTTTAGTTCGTGAAATTAAACACGATGATATTTATTATTATAACAAAAGCAGCTTTTATTATGACGAGTTAAGAAGAATAGTGACAGATAAACGAGCACTATATAAAATATATGATTCGGGAGTGTCGCGAAAAGCACACTATATCTGCCCTACATTAACGGCAAACATGGGGACATATCCGGACAGAGTACCAATCATATTGGATGATTATGGAATTCGTAAAATAACTCCGTATGAATGCCTTGCGTTGCAAGGATTCCCAAAAGATTTTCGTTTTCCTAAAATACCACTTAACAGTGCTTATAAACAGTGTGGTAATAGTGTTGTTGTTCCTGTTATAAGAAGAATAGCAGAAAATATTGATGAGGTATTAAAAACTGTTGATTAATTAATATAAAACTTCTTTCAACTAGTTATAATGATGTTAATTGTACTAAATATATAACCATTTATCTTATGCGCAATTCTGTTTTCAAGAAACGGATAAATTGAATTAATAATAATTGCATTGATTTTTTTGTTGCAAACTTGTTATTTCATCTTTGTTTCTCTTATTAAACATTTTCTTAAAGAAGCGATAATCATCATATCCCTCATAATGATTATAATCATTATCAAATGCACCAACTTCGTATAAATACTCTATTAGTTTTTTTGTAAAGAAATCAGAAGTCAAAACAATAAAATGATGATTTTCAATATGATGTAACAATCTAAATAAGTCTTCTTGTAACTTAACTTCACTGTCGAGTTCTCTTCTGCCAAATTTTTTGATGCAAGAACTACCAATCGAAAAAAGAAGATTTCCATTATGCCTATTTTGAATAGTGTGTAAATACCTAATGTTTTCTTTAACACATACGCAGTATGAGAATGCAGTATCATTTTCTTCACAATCATGGAAATCCCATTCTAATACAGCATCTTCCCAATTATCTGCCTCTGATTTTTCTATAACAGCGTAAACAAGATTTTTTACATATTTGTTTTCCATTATTACAACCTCCTTTAGACCTATGGATTACTACAGTTGACTTTTTTTCTTTGTTTTTAGGAAAGTTCTCTTTGTAATGTACTTTTAATAATGCTATACCTGCAGGTGTTATAGCTATAATGATATTCCTAATCATTATCATTAGTTCTTTTGTTTGTTCATTAACTATTTGCATAATAATGAACACAACAAATAACGAGATTAAAGACATATACACTATTGCAAAATATCCGCAAACTACATCTCCATTTTTTGCGTAATCATGCAATAATGATCTTAAAAAAGCTACACTACTTTTATAAGCAAAAACATAAGTTAGTATTAACAAAATAATTATTAACACTGTAAGAAATAACAGAATTATATAATTATTAGTTTTAATATTGCGAACAACAATGTATAATATTCCCAAAATGACAGAAAGCGCCAAATGTATTTTTTCGTAATTAGTGAGCTTTGAAAATATATTATTTTTCACTTATTTCCTCTTTTATCAACGATATATGTTTTAATGGCTTATTTGATAAATTTAATTTGTTATAAGCTTTATCAAAACGCTCAATATCGCTTTGAGATAAAGAGATATAACATAAAGTTTCTTTGCTATAATCAAAATTAGACAAAGTCTTTTCAACAGGCGAGTTAAATGTAAACCTAAAATCTACATTTGATTTAGCAGAAGAACTTCCTTTCCACAATCTATTAACTAAAACTGAAGCAAATTTTTTACCGACAAATTTTCCTTTGACATAGAATAATTGATTGCCAAATCTTTGCAAGCAGGAATCCAATATTTCTAAGCGTGCAAAAACAGATTCTTTAGTTGTATTATCCATATTATAAAATTCCGTTTCATTTTCAAGAAAACTAATTACACTTTGAACATTATCGTCCAAAATAAGTTTTAGTTTGCTGATGAATTCTTTGTTTTCTTGAATAGCTTCATCGGATTCTTTTTCTCTTTCTGATGTATAGAAACTTATAATTTCTGGATGTTCATCTAATAATTCATCTGTAAGATTTTTCTTTTCTTCTTTTGACAAACGATCGTCTAACATTTTTGATAAGTACTCATTAACATGATCTCTTAATCTACTATCAAGAATTCTTACAGATGAATATGTTATAAACCTTAATAGATCATTTCTGCTTAAAAAATCGTCATTTTCTACAATGATGTCTGTAGGTGTAAGGATAATAAAATCATTATTGTATGAAGGCAAATAATACTCTTTATCACACCATTCTTCTTTTTCAAAGTCAAAATACGCTTTTTTAATTAAGAAGCTATTACATAAGGATTCATCGATGTAATTCTTAGCAAACTTTTCAGTTAAATCTAAGAGAAATGGAAGTATCAACTTAGTTGTAAAATCACTTACGCTATCTTTTCCAAAGCCCTCTTCAAAAATAATCAATTCTTCGAAGTGAGAAAAGTTTTCGTCCTCAATATAAGACAAATGCTTTTTTAGATTTATGTAGAATTTATCTGCAAAGTCTTTATTTAGACCTCGGCCTGAATTTCCATATTCTGAAAATCCAAACCAATTTTGTTTGGGTTCTTTAAAATAAAAATACTTCTTTTTCAAAGACTTTTCATCTTCATTTGTTTTTACTTTTTTACACAAAAATAATAAGTATTTCATAATTTGCTCGTGGGCATTTTGATACTCAAACTTATTACTTATATACAATAAAAAAGGATCAATAAATACAGGAGTATCTGATACGATTGAAATATCATAAATGTCGTTTTCATCCATAACATTTTTACTTATTTTGAAATAATCTGAAAATTTATAGTTCATAAATTTTACCTTCCTTTAAGAATATAGTTTTTGTTTTTTTGAGATTGACATTTTCGCAATCATATATAATCTCACCTCGTATAATAAAGTAGTAGTTATTAAAGTCCCTCTCCAAGAACAAATATGCTACACTGAATAAGATGCTGTGGATTGGTATTGATCACCTACCGCAAGACGTTTTTTTGGAGGCACGAGCCGCAGCTCTTTACAGTATTATTAATCAGTTAGATACCACCCGACGGTTTATTTAGAACGAGGTTACAAGAGTAAAGTGTTCTGTGGATTCAGCATCAAAATGTTGCTGTTTCTCACACTGCTAAAAAATTAGTTCGCCTTATTTTTGCTTTAGAAAAATCAGGACAACCTTACAAAACTTAAATTAAACTTTATTAATCTTTTTAATTCAGCGTTTGATACGCTTTATTTTTTGTACCCTTTTTTACTATCTTACTCGCTACAACATCTTTTTATTTTTAAACTTGACTTTTAATAGTTAGTCTCCTAAAAAGAGTAATAATAAAAGAGGGCATGAATAGCCATGTCCTCTAAGTTATACAAAATTCAATAATGATAGATAATTTCCGTCAGATAGCTTTTTTGTTTCAACGAAGCACTGTGAAAAATAACAATTTGGAAACCAAGTATCAAGATTTTTTAGCTCATATACATTTTCTCCATATTCATATAAAATTTTGTGCAATAAGGGATGTGTTTTGTAAAATAAACCCCAAGTAAAAAATGAAGAAAAGGCTTCATCTTTGTTATAAATCATTACCAAAGAATCATCCATGTTTTTTAATAATGCTATGCTAGCTACAGAGTAGGAAACATCAAATCGATTTGAAACACTAATAATGCTTTCGCAAGTTACATTCTTATCATGCACATACTCTTTTATATATTTAGATGGCACAAGTAATTCCGAGGCAAAAGCGTTTGCGTCTCGTTCTATCTCTCTTATGTAGAAATTCTTTTTATCACAATATTGATCACCGTGCCCTAACACTAAATGGCCAATTTCATGTGCAAGCGTAAATCTCTTTCTTTTCTCATAATCGATATTGTTGTTTAACAAGATAATTCGTTTGATACCTTTTGTTTTGCAAGCACCCAATACTTTTTCATTTAATGAACGTTCAACTACTTTGATATTTAGATCTTCAGTCAATCCGTATAAATCTATTTCTTCATTATAATTAACATTAAATTTTCTTCTAATATCAAAAGCTTTAAATTCACTGTTAGTCATCGTCAAACAACTCATCAAATATTTTGTCCATTTCTTTAATCTCGTCATCTGCTAATCCTTCTGAACGAAAATTAGCTACTTGTTTTAATTGTATATTTTCTTTCATATACGAATCAATTCTCTCGAAGAATTTGTTGAATTTTTTTGTTTCGTTATATGAAAAAAGTACTTTTATAATCTCTATTTCTTCTAAAAAAGATTTATAATCACTTTCTGAAAGCTGAGATTTGAAGTCATTTAAATCAATTATCTCATTATCAATTATCTTATCTGTATAAATATCAATTGCATAGTCTAATGTCATATTTTTTCCTCCAAACTTTTGCCTTCACTATATATATGAAAAGAAGTTGAAAAAGCGGTCGAAATTTTTTTAATTTTCTAGATTTTTTTTTAATTTGATAATAGCTCGTCTATACAAACTTCTCGTTGCTTCTAGATTTTGATTAGTCATTTTTGCTACATCTACATTTTTTAATTTTCTAAATATTCTTAGATTTATTATATCTAGATAGTCTTTCGGTAATCTTTCAAAAGCCGATTTGATCATTTTGTAATCATAATCTTTAATTATTATCTCCAAAGGATTTCTTCCTTCTAAAGAAGTATCGCTAATAACATCTATAAAAGTCAAATCATCATCATTGAAAGATTGTTCTAAATGTATAATCCCTTTATCTTTTTGCTTTTCTGTACATTTCTCTTTAATGATATTTTTAGCAAAGCCAATAACAAAAGTGGAAAACCTAATTCCTTTTTTCAAGTCGTATCTTTTATCAATCGCTCTGCAAAACGATTCTGATACAATTTCTTCTTTGTCTTGGTTCGTCAACACTCTTATTTCTTTTGTTTTATTGTAAACATATCTTTCAACAATTGGAAACGCATTTGCAAACAATTTTTCGCCCGCATTTTTATCTCCGGATATGTATCTGTCAAATAACGCATAATCGCTGCAAAAATTTATAACATTCCTCATAATAATTCCTTTCTTGTAATATTATACCATATATTTATAAAGATTGCTATTACTTTTATATCCTTAAATATATAAGTGTTCAAAAATGCAAAAAGTGACAAAAAATTTTAGATTTATTCACCGTTCGACAAATTTTGATAGACTATATATTGTGCTATATCTATTAAAAGGAGGCGAGCTGATGAGTTATCAAAAATTATTGGAGCAGGTCGCAAGGGAGCATAACACAACTCCCCAAGAGGTTGACAGTGAAATGCGAAAAGCTTTACAAACGGCAGGCTATGATATTGAACCAGCTATGTTCATTGCACTTGCTACTGCAAAAGCAAAAAAGACTATACATCGTAATTAGTATAATTCGTAGTCTATATTATTCCTACAAAATTAGTATTATAATTTTGTTAGGAGTGATGCTGATGACTATTGTTGAAGCTACAAAATTGCGAATAGAGGAATTGTGCAACGAGAGAGGACTGAACTTCTGTCGCCTAGCGACAATTTCCGGTGTTCCGTACACAACCGTCAAATCAATTGTTTACAACCAAAGCAAAAATCCAAGCATAACTACAATTAAGAAAATCTGTGACAGCTTGGATATAACAATAACCGATTTCTTTGATACTGAAACCTTTAGAAATCTTGAACAGGAAATCAAATGATTTTAGCCGACTTTGAGTCGGCTTTTTTCTATCTATAATATAATTTTCATCACCTGAAAGATAGGTGGAATAGTCTATTCTTATTAGCTTATCATTATCAAAATAGTTAGGATGATGAAAGGCAATATGCCCGATAGAGCCAACAAAATTTAATGTAAATCCTTGTTCAGCGCATAAATATCATCGTAGGCTCGTCTTCTTGTAGGCTTCACTCCGTCACCAAACATAAAGCCTTCTTCTTGTGCATTCTTTAAAAATAGCCTTCTGATGTTTTTGCAGGGCACATATACATACACTCTGTCGTCAAGGTTTAATAAATTTACGATTGTTCTCATAAAAACACTCCTTAAAATTTTTCCAAAAGAGCGCAAAAGAAAGCTCCCATCGTTATGATGGGAGCAAAGAAAGGAGTGTTAAAAACACAAACACAACACCCATCATACAAGCATTAGCACCTTACAAACGCAGGTTGCTGTGTGGTCAACGGGCTTGTCCCTCGCACACTCTTTATGGTGTTTTCATTATATCGTTAAGTTTTCATATCGTCAATAAGACGAAAAACAAAAGGGGGGGATATTTTTTGTACTTTGTTGTTTTTCACTTGTTTTACAATGATAATATTTCTGCTCGTTTCTTCTTTGTAAGCTTGTTGAGGATTTCGTTATAGGATTTATCCAATAATTCCTTAATAACATCATCGGGAACATTGCCGTCGGCTTTTATGGAATTCCAATGGGTTTTGTTCATATAGTAGCCGGGAATAATGTCCTCATAGCTGTTTCTGAAAAATTCACCGTCAACAGGATTTAGCTTTAATGTGATATATACAGGATTGTTGTCAGTATTAAGACAAACTGCAACAAACATCTTGTCATCGACCTTGTATCTTATCCAATTCCAATCTGCCTGAAAGTCCTTTGTAACACCTTTTTTGCTAAGCAAAAAATCATCTATAAAGTCATATTTCATACTGTAAACACCTTAAATTTTTACAATTCTTCTGTCTTAAATGTTGTATAGCCTTCGTAGTAGTAGCTGTGGTCGATGCCTTTCATATACACCTCACGGCTATTGATATCATCAGTCAATGCATTTTTCAAAAGATGTTTAATTTCAATATCTCTAATCGGACTGCGCTCCATAGCAAGCAGATAATCCTCCTTATCCACCTTGCTCCAATCAACAACCCTGCCGATTTCATTCTTTAAGATATGGTCGAGCCAAATACGAGTGCTACGCCCGTTTCCTTCTCTGAAAGGGTGGGCAACATTCATTTCAACATATTTTTCAATTATCTCATCAAAGCTTGACTGTGGCATTTTATCAATATTTTCAAGTGCTGACTCAAGGTATATTAACGGTGCAAAACGGAAATTACCCTTTGCAATATTGACTGTTCTTAGTTTACCTGCAAAGGCATATATGTCCTCAAACAGATATTTATGGATTGTCTGCAATGTAGAAAACTTGCCTGCAGGTAGATTATCTAAAACTCTTTTTTCAAATAGCTCCACAGCCTTTTTCTTGCTGAGTCGTTCTTCCTCACGGGCAAGTTCGGCAGAGCTTGCAAGTCCTAATTTATTTTCAAGTGCCATATAGCACCTCCAACTTATATTTCAATATCAACGATTAATTTTATTCTCTATATACATCATAATGCCATATTCCAATGATCAGAAAATTCTTTTATTGTTCTATAACGATTTCTTTTCTCAGGACTTATTGCTTTTATTAAAACATCATAACTCTCACGATTAAGAACCCAATTTTCTTTTTTCCTGTCGCTATCTGTAAAAAGTGAAAATGCCATTTGACCTAATGTATAAACATTTGTAGTTTCATCAAGTTGAGCACCTAATACTTTTTCTTCCGGTGACAAAAACCTGTCGCTTCCAAACATTTTTCCCATATCGTTTTTTGTGGGTAGTTTTCTAAAATAATCAATATCACATATCGTTGTTTTTTCAGTTATAGTATCATACATAATACTGCCATCATAAAAATCAATAGCAATATAATCTTGATTGATAATGCTTTCAACAAAATTAGTTATATCACTAAATATTTTTAATTTAGTTTTGATGGGCAACGCCATAATTTCTTTATGGGAATCATACATTCTACCCATACATTTACCGTCTGCCCATCTAAAAATCATTGCAAAGCCATTGCTTATTTCAAATGAATCAATATACTCAATTAGGCATTTGTGATGTATTGTTTGATAAAGAGGAACAGTTGATTTAAGTGTGTTTATTGCATCAATCGGTTCACCTGAATATTCGGATGTCGGTGCTCCTGCAAATTTAATAAATAGTTTTTCGTTACCGTTATTAACCCCAAAACATATATTACCGCTATCTTGGTCGTCGAACACTTTGAACACCTTTCCGAATTTATGTAAAAACGAAAAATCAAAATATTCTTTCATTTTGAATTTTATATTATCTATTTCCTGATATACCATTATTACCAACTTTCAAAAATAATGCTTAATTTATACTATAATAATAGCACATTTTGGCGTTATTATCAATCATTCAACAGTTTATTCAGCGAATCAATGAAGGCTTTGTCGTTTAGTTGATTCATAAGCTTCATTAATCTAAATCCTTCAAATATTTTGCAGTTGCTTTCTTACCGGCTTTGAAGCCCTTTAGGATAAATCCGTGGTCGCCGTGAACCTCAATCAATTCGCAATTCTCATATCTCTCATTCGCTTTTCTTGAATACTCAATCTTAACGAGCTTGTCCTCAATTCCGTGAATAATCAAAACAGGCTTTTTGAAGGTGCAAATCTGCTCATAAGGGTCAAGAGTTCTTGCATCCTCAACATACTTTTTGCCGAGCTTGACAAAAACACCGTGAAAGCTGTCAGGCACATTGTTTGGATCGACCTTTGTTCCGATTACACATCCGCGTCTTGAATCATCGGGAATACAAAGGGCGGGATAATACATAATCATCCTTTCAATTTCATCCTCTTTTTCGGCCGCTACTAACGAGCATACAAGTCCACCCTGACTGCAACCGCAAAGGGTTATGTAATTGTTGTCAACAAAATCAATAGCTTTGGCATATTCAAGCACATCAAGTAGATTTTTCTTTTGAGTCTGTACGCTCATATTTACACTTTTGCCACCGGAAATTCCACTGCCGGACATACAAAAATCAAACATAATTACGGCATGTCCTGAATCTGTAAATGCCTTTGCATAAGGCGAGGTAATCAGCATATTGCTTGCAAAGCCATGGCATAAAATGACCGTCTTTTTAGGGGTTTTTGCATCGCAGTTAAGCATTATTCCTCTTAATGTATTTCCCACACTTGTAATCTTGAATGGTTTAATTTTCATATATTTCATCCTTTTGTAGTTTCAATCAATAATTATATCCGCTTTTTTCAAACTCCTCCATTATTAATGGAAATGCACTTCTCTTGTACATCTCTTGTTGTTAAGTATATATTATATATTATTAAAATAATAATTAGCTATCAATCCATATTTAAGCATAGAATATTTTTCTTCAAAAGCTTTCCCGATAATATCGGCAATCTGTGTAACCTGATTCAAGTAATTATTTATCTCTTTTTCATCAAGAAATATAAGATCCCCACATATACAATCTTGAATACGCTGAAAAGTTTTTGTTTCCTTAAATTTGTCATCTATCATACCATTATTATGTATAATTGTATTTCTAATATTAACCAAATCAATCAAATCAAACCATGTTTTATCATCAATCATAGAACGAAGATTGATATCAAGAGCCTTTTTATAATGCTGATTTGCTTTATCAATCTTCATAAAATCATTTCCTGTACTTTTATTTATTACATTGGATATATAATTATCATTCACCCCAAAATAATTTATATGTATAAAAGCTTCAAAAAAATCTCTTAAAATAACTTCCAAAATAGAAGTAAGCTGAACCACTTCAAGATGATATACTTCATAAGTTAAACTTTTAATTTCTTCTTCATCATAAATTGTTTGTATTGTTTTTAATCCTACTGCATGAAAATGTCCTATACGCCCCAAACTACTTAATTGTGAAAAGACATTATATGTAGCTGAACTTTTTCCACAACTCCAACAATAATTAAAGCTTTTTAGTTTATCTATCGTTCCTTGTACAGGAATAACAACCACATGTCCACAATATGGACAACATAATTGGAGTAATTTTATCTTCCTACGTCTCATATTTGTAAAAAAAACTTCTTGTGGCAGGATTTTTTTCTTTATATGTCTACAAAAGTTATAATATACTTTGTAATAATAATCTTTCATAAATCCAATATGTTTGCCACTAAAATTACTCATAAAATTTTCATCAACTATATCATAAATACTATTTTCATTCTTTTTCATCTAATCGTCCTATAATTCTATCAATAATATGTTATCTACAATTTTCAAAATCGGGTAGTCCCATAATTATTAGGGGCAAATTCACCCTGTCAGTTTCTTAAAGTATTGATTTCACAAGCATTTCAGGCGAATACACGTATGTTGCCGTAGCACACAAACATAATCTTAATCATAATTATATAATATTTTATTCGTGAACTGTTGTCAATAAAAATGATAGAATAGGAAATGTTTTTTGAAGAATTATATGCTATACTATAATCACACTTGCAGGTGTTAAGAAAGGAGGAGGCAATGGATAATCGCAAAATCATGCAGAATGTTCTTGATTATGTTGAGAATAATCTCAAAGCTTAAACCAATATGGATGAGTTATGCGATATATTTTCAAAAACACCGATATTGATAAAAGCAAGTGGCTTGAAATATTTGATAATCTTGTAAAGGGTTATGAGAGCATTACTCCGATGTCTGAATTTGAAAAACAGGCTTTGCCTTATGTGATTTATTCCATTCAGATTATCTGCATCGCATATTTCAGTCAGTTTGATAAATTTGATAGTCTCACGAAAATAAATATTGATATGCTGAAGTGGATTCTTAATAAATTTGAGTTCTGAATGTTAAAGCAAGGTGTGTTGATTTCACATCTTGCTTTTGTATGTCTTTTTAATCTCATCTTATCTTAAAATATAGCATTTAAACACTATATTTTATTAAATTTTTCATAAAATGCTTGACAAAACTCAAAATCTTCTCTAATCTGCTAAACTGGACTGTTGAGTCCTAATTTGCAGAAAGGAGTCATACTCACTATGACAGAAGAAAATTACAAATACAGAACAAATCCAATGTTTTTAAGAAATCAATTTGGTATGGATATGCCAATACTGAAAAAGGTTTCTTTGCAGGATGATGAAAAAGAAGGTTTAAGGCTGATTGGCTTTGATATTGCAAAAACAGAAACAGATACTCACTTTAACCGCTTTGTCCATTTCTTTTTGTATGATTATAAGTTTGAAGATATATGGAACAATCCTGATAAGTATATTGAAAAGTTATCGCAGTACAAAGCTGTGCTTACACCCGATTTCAGTATGTATATTGAAATGAATGAAAATATGCAAAGGTATAACACCTTTCGCAACAGATGGGTAGGTGCATACTTGGCAGATAAAGGTATTCGGGTTATCCCGACAGTTAACTGGGGACTTGAAAATACTTTCGATTTCTGCTTTAATGGTATTGAAAAAGGAAGCACAGTTGCAGTATCGACTTATATGGCAAGCACACACGGAAACAGAGCAGACCAAAAAGATTTTTTTATGGCTGGCTACAATGAAATGCTAAAGCGTATTGAGCCGGAAACAATCATTTGCTATCATTATCCGTTTCCTGAAATGAAAGGCAATATTTTATTTGTTGATTATGATTTGAGTTCTTGGCATCATTATGATGACGATAAAATTGAATTGCCATATACCCAAATGGAAAAGTATTTGCTGGGTATAGAAAAGCCATCACCAAACAGTAATATTGTTGTTAAATATAATGATAATGCATCCTTAATTTTAAAAGGCAGCGGCAGTGTTCACGGCGGTCAATGGCAACCTCATCCTGACAAGCCTTGGGAAGAGCGTTTTTTTGGCAAACCCGGTGAAATAAAAAGAACATTTATTCCGACTAAAAAGGGTGGATATTGGGCTTTAACTAGAATTGGTAAAAGCGGTAAAGCTGATTATGAAAGACATTTTACAAACCATAGCCGACCGAAATATCATTCGGATCCCCACGATGTTCCAATCGATTGGGATAAAGAAACAGGGGAACCTATTTGGGGAAAAGATATAAATTATTTCGATGGAAACATTCCGGAATTTAAGTATTATAAAATGACAGGAGAGCATAATATGAGTTGCGAATATGATTTTGATTACAAAACAAAATATGAATTCAAAAATTCAGTAATGCGTCATGCTGAAATATGCTTTGAATGGCATGGCACAGAATACGGAATATTTTGGATTAACGGCGAGCAATGGGTGGTAACTTTGCTTGGAGAAGATGATAGTCAGGATGTGTTTTACAAAAATATTGACGATGTAATGAATCACAAAATCGGTGATGATAAGCTTATTGATATATGCACAAAATTTACAGTTATTGAAAGAACATTTTAATTTTCATTAAATCAAATATAGTTCATTCAAATTACTGCCGAATTATTAAACTAACAAAGAGCAAGCCGAGGGTGTTTTAATCACTCTCGGTTTATTTGTTCATTTAAGTTATCGGTCATAATTTTTTACAAGATTGGTGACGAGGTGAGGGTTTGCGGCTCGTGACGGATAAGCTCGACAGCAAAAATTACTATGCTTGCAACCCATCATTTGACAAATAAGTTTTCAATTCAAAGTAAGCTTCATATAATAAAATCAGATTTGATATTCCAAGGCAACCAGTAATAAAAATAAATATAAAAAATAACAAGGACAGCAAGGTTATCCCCTGCTGTCCTTGTAGTTAATATTTGTTTTATTTATCTTCTTTTTCTTGCGCCTTAATATCTGCCGAGGACAGGTTATAGATATAATCTATAAGCTTGTCCTTATTTTTTTCGGTATTAATCTTAATTACGCTGTTACCCCAAATTGTTGCATAATCCCAAGTGCCGTCAAACGGAATGCTCGTTTGATGAATATTTGCAACGCAGGTGCCTGCTTTAGACACAAGCCCCATAAGTTCGCCCTTAGACAAATCGGTTTCAATATAAGGTGCGCTGTTATATGCCATTTTGTAAAGTTTAAAAGGATTGGTAAGTGCTTTTTTAAGAATTGCACTCATAACCGTACGTTGCCTTTGAGTCCTTACAAAATCGGTATCAATCTTTCTTATTCTGCAGTAAGCAAGCGCTTGCTCGCCCGTAAGCTTATTATCACCTGCCTCAAGCGTAACATTACCGTATCGCTTAGGATGGTTTGTAACTTCTTTAGCTTCCTTTTCCGAAACGTCGACATTAACACCGCCGAGACTGTCAACAAGAACCTTAAACATTTCAAAATCGGTTACAACATAGCCGTCAATCTTGACGCCGAAATTATATTCAATAGTTTCGACTACATTTTTATAGCCGCCGTCGGAGCAAGCCGCATTAAGCCTTTGCTCGTGTTCAAGCGACGGAATGTATACCCAAGTATCACGAAGAAACGAGACAAGCTTGATTGCGTGGTGCTTTGAATCGACGCTGACAAGCATCATTGTATCGCTTCTTGTTTGTTCAGCGTTTTCATTGCTTCTTGCGTCAACACCCAAAAGAAGAATATTTTTAACAGATGAATCATCTTTCAAATCGCTTGCCGTTACATATTTATCCGCCTTTTTTTCATCATAATTAACTCTTGCCAAAACGGGAAATACGGAGCCGACAAGTAAAATAACAAGAACTAAAATTGCCGCTAAAATCGATTTAGCCTTTTTTCCGTTTTTGCTTTTATGCTTTTTATTTTTGTTTGACGAATTATGACTGTTGCCTTTTTTTAAATTTTCTCTGTCAGATGAGCCGAAACGGCTGCCGTTTGAGAAGTGAGGAGTGCTTCTTGTGTTTCTTTGATAAGATGACGAACCTCTGTCAAAATCATCAATTGTTTCACTTTTAAAAGTTATATCTCCCCTGCTGTCTTGCTGATAATCGCCGTAGTTTCCCGGTTTGCGCTGATTATCAACAACAATATTATCCTCTCTTTTTTTCGAATTAAAATTAAGGTCAATATCCTCAGGCGAATAATTATAATAATCTTCATCCTTTGGAACAGTTCTGTCTATATCTTCCCTATTTCTTTTTTTAGGGTCAAAATCTTCATTTTCAAAACGTGGCATAATTCCACCTCCAATACTACTAAAGAATATACTACATATTTCAAACTATTTCAACCGTCATTTTGTAAAATATATTGACATAAATAATAAATTATCTTAAAATAGAGAAAGCGAGTTGACTTGGCAATTGCGTGCCGATATCGGTATGAGGAAAGTCCGAGCAGCGCAGAGCAGAATAACGGCTAACGGCCGCCGAGGGTGACCTTAGGGAAAGTGCAACAGAGATATACCGCCTATACCAAGTATAGGTAAGGGTGGAAAGGCGAGGTAAGAGCTCACCGAGGGAGTGGAGACATTCCCTGCCATGTAAACCCTATTCGCTGCAACATCGACTGAAGGGTTGTTTGCTCGACACATAACTTCGAAGGATGGCTCGATTGCAAAAGCAATTTTGCAACTAGATAGATAATTGCCCATGACAGAACTCGGCTTACTGTCAACTCGCTCATTTTGTTTTAAGAGGTTAAAAAAATGCTTGTAAATATGAGTAAGCTTTTGGCTGACGCTCAAAAGGGTAACTATGCAGTAGGCTCATTTTCAGTTGCAAATATGGAAATGGTGCTTGGCGTTCTCAAAGCAGCAAAAGAACTTAAAGCGCCTGTTATTTTGCAAATAGCGGAAGTAAGATTAAAGCAAAGTCCGCTTGAAATTATAGGTCCGCTTATGGTTGCCGCCGCAAAGAGTGCAGACACTCCGGTTGCAGTTCACTTTGACCACGGCAAAACGATTGAAAAAATCACTCAGGCACTTGAACTTGGCTTTACGTCTGTTATGTTTGACGGCTCGCATTTGCCGCTTGATGAAAATATCAAAACTACAAAAGAAGTTATTGCACTTGCTAAAAAGTACGGTGCAGACGTTGAGGCAGAAATCGGATGCGTTGGCGGTTCGGAGGACGGAAGCGAAGATATTGCAATCAATTGTACCAAGCCGGAGGACGCAGTAAGGTTTGAAAACGAAACAGGTGTCGATGCACTTGCAATTGCTATCGGAAATGCGCACGGCAATTACAAAAGCACTCCCAAACTTAGGTTTGATATTCTTGAACAAGTGGAGAAAAACACTGAATTACCGCTTGTGCTTCACGGCGGAACGGGAATTACTCCTGACGATTTTGTGCGTTGCTCGCATACAGGCATTAAGAAAATAAATATTGCAACCGCCACGTTTGACAGCGTTGAACATACGGTTAAAGACGCTTATAAAAACGATAAAATAAGCGGATATTATGATTTGCAGGCTGCCGAGGTTGAGGGTGCTTATCAAAACGCAAAGCGCCACATATTAATTTTCGGCACTGACAATAAGGCTTAATATTATTTTTTATATATGAGAGGTAAAATTTATGAATTACGTAGAATTTGATATGTCAAAGCCGCTTGATTTTATTCCAATCGGCAGAATCGCTATCGACTTTAATCCTACCGATATGTATATGCCGCTTAGCGAGTCGTCAAATTTTAACAAATATGTTGGCGGTTCTCCTGCCAATATTGCTGTAGGTCTTGCAAGGCTCGGCTGTAAGGTTGGCTTTTGCGGCTGTGTAAGCAATGACCAATTCGGCGACTTTGTTGTAAACTATTTTGAAAAAGAGGGCATTGATACAAGCCACGTGACAAGAGCTAAAAACGGCGAATGCATAGGACTTACATTTACCGAAATTCTTTCTAAAGAAAAATCATCAATACTTATGTATCGTGACAATGTGGCTGATTTTTGTATGGCACCGGAAGATATTGACGAAAAATACATTGCATCTGCAAAGGCAATTGTTATCAGCGGTACTGCTTTGGCTCAATCTCCGTCAAGAGAGGCTTGCCTTAAAGCTATGATGCTTGCTAAAAAGAACAATGTTCGCATTGTTTTTGATATTGATTACAGAGAATACACTTGGAAATCAAAAGACGAAATTGCTGTTTACTACAGCCTTGTTGCTCAAAATGCAGATATCATTATGGGTTCAAGAGAAGAATTTGATTTAACCGAAGGTATTGTAGGCGTTAAGGAAAGCGACCCTGAATCTGCTAAATATTGGCAGTCATTCGGCGCAGCGATTTGCGTAATCAAGCATGGCAAGGAAGGCTCAACCGCTTACACAAACGACGGCAAATTCTATTCAATCAAGCCGTTCCCTGCCGTTAAACTTAAGGGCTTTGGCGGCGGTGACGGATACGGCTCATCGTTCCTTTACAGTCTTCTTAAAGGCAAGGAAATTATTGAATGCCTTGAATTCGGCTCTGCTTCAGCTTCAATCCTTATTTCTGCTCACTCCTGTTCTGATGCTATGCCAAGCGCCGCTCAGGTGGAAGCATTCATCAAGAAAAGCAAGGAAGAATACGGCGAAATGGTAGCAAGAGTATAGCGTTGTTTATATAAAATTCACAGCGGGCGATTGTTTTCGTCCGCTTAATATATGTATTTAACTTAAGGATTTCTATTATGGAATTAAATGAAAAAATAAGAGAAAAGCAAATGAGTGAAAACTTCATACTCGGCATAATGCTGGCTCTGACAGGCGGATTTCTTGATGCTTATACATACATTACCCGTGGCGGAGTATTTGCAAATGCGCAAACAGGTAATATTGTTCTTATGGGAATAAACCTTGCAAAAGGCGATTTTGAAAGAGTGATTCACTATGTTGTTCCTATTCTTGCATTTGCACTCGGAATTTTATTGTCAGAAATAATCAAAGCAACACTTAAAAAAAGTCGTCATATGCATTGGAGGCAGATTGTTGTTTTGGCAGAAATAATAATTCTTGCAGTGTGCGGCTTTATTCCAAGCGGCAAGGGCAACACATTTGTAAACGTAATGGTATCGTTTGTGTGTTCTCTTCAGGTAGAAACCTTTAGGGTTATCAACGGCAACACGGTTGCAACAACAATGTGCACGGGCAATTTAAGAAGCGGCACTGAGCTTTTATTTTTGGGAATAAAAAAGAAAGACAAAAAAATCACGCTCAGAAGTTTAACCTATTACGGAATTAATTTGTTTTTTGCATTAGGCGCAATAGTCGGTGCAATCGCAACCAAATTTTTAGATGTAAAAAGTATTTTTATTGCAAGCGTACTGCTTGTAATTCCTTTTATAATGATGTTCAAACCAAGCGAAAATATTGAATATGTATAAATACGTATTTATGAAAAAAGGTCGTCGGATTAAATTCAATCCGATGACCTTTTGTTTTAGTATTCTTTTTTTGAAAGCAAAGTGTATCTATAAGGCGGCAAATTTACAAAACCGTCAACGCTTTTCTCATCAAAAAGCGAATAAGAATTATCCCACTGTGTTCCGACAAATATACGCTTTTGCTCATTTGAATTATTAATTGCAACCAAAATATTGTCGCCTTCACTGCTACGGGAATAAGCGATTACACCGCCGTCGCAATACAGCTTTTCAAAATCGCCGTCAATAAATGCCTTAGAGCTATGCCTGATTTGACCGAGGCGCTTATACCATTTCAAAAGCTCCTCATTTGGCTTATCCCAAGGCATACAGGCACGGTTAAACGGGTCCTTCATACCCTGCATACCAATCTCATCGCCGTAATAAATTGACGGCACACCCGGCAAAGTAAACTGAATAAGGGAAGCAATTTTCATCATAGAAATACCCTTTAAATAATCAAATTCAGATAAAGTATTATGTTCAAACTGCCAAGCACGGTCATGACCGTCAGGATTTTCACCTGCAAGACGGGTTATTGCACGTTCAGTGTCGTGAGTTCCGATATGATTCATCAAAACATTTAAAACCTGCGGCGGATAATTTTCAATAATAGAAAGAACAGCGTTGAAAAAAGCGTTGCCGTTTGCGTAGCGGACAAAATTGAGAATTGCATCGGCAAAAGGATAATTCATCACACTGTCAAGTTCTTCGCCAAGCAAATACTTTCTTCTTTGCCCGTATGCAAATTTGTTGGTAGCGTCCTCCCAAACCTCGCCTATAATTATAGCGTTCTCGTTTTCACTTTTAACACTTTTTCTCAAATCGTCAAGAAAAATATCAGGAAGTTCATCCGCAACATCAAGCCTGTAGCCTGCTATGCCGCAACGAAGCCATTTTTTCAAAATTCCGTTTTTGCCGCAAATATAATTTCTATATCCCTCGTCCTCTTCAATAACCTCCGGCAAAAGCTTAATACCCCACCAAGAATGGTATTCATCGGGCCAATTGATAAATTTATACCAAGAAAAATAAGGACTTTCCTTACTGTTATATGCGCCTATATCGTCATAATGATTATACATATTAAAATATCTGCTGTCGCAGCCTGTATGGCTGAAAACTCCGTCAAGAATTATGCTGATACCATACTTTTCCTTAGCAACCTTGCAGAGATTTTTTAAATCATTCTCATCACCCAACAGGCTGTCGATTTTTTCATAATCGGCAGTATCATATCTGTGGTTTGAATGGGATTCAAAAACAGGATTAAGATAAATACAAGTAACGCCCAAATCAGCAATATACGAAAGCTTTTTTTCAATTCCCTTAAGGTCGCCGCCAAAATAATCGTTGTTCCAAATGCCGTTCATCTGCTCCTCTTTCCAATAAGGAGTATCGCCCCAATCTCGCATCACACGGCTTTTAGGAACATTTTTCTTAGGAGTTTTGGAATTAAAAAACCTGTCAGGAAATATTTGATACATTATTCCGCCCTTCAAAAAGTTCGGAGTTAAGAAATTTTCGTCATAAACAGTCTGTTGAAAATCAGGCAAAGAAGCATTGAGCTCACCCCTGCCGTCACCTGCGTTTTTAACATAGCTTTTGCCCCAAGGAGTATCAAGCACAAAATGATAAAAATAAAGACCGGGCGTTGTGGCATAAAAATGAAGTTCCCAATATTCAAAGTTATCGCCGCACATTCCTGCCCAAAACATATTATAAAATGCAGTGTCCTCGCCGTCCTTTGTAATTGCAAGTTGGGCTGCGCAGCATTTCATATCTCTCGGCACAATAATGCGGAATTTGCACTTTTCATTAGTCGCAATCGCCGAAACTATTGACTTGTATGACTTGTCTCGTGAATTATATATCTGCACTGATTTCTTTTCCTTTACAAAAATCAAGAGGCGAACAATGTTCGCCTCTTTTCAGACTGTCGATAAAGTGGCTAAACCGCTCCGTGTTATAAAACGAAATTCCATTCGGGGTCCCCAACAAATTGAAAATTTGGTGGGGAAAAGGAGAAAGAAACGAATTGTTTGAATGAATTTCAAAGAAATTCATTCAAACACGGAATTTCTTTCGACGTATCGTAGGGGCGACCATCGGTCGCCTTAAAGCTTATTATTTAGACTTTTTTGTTGTCTTTTTAGCTGATTTTTTCGGCTCTGCCTTTTTAGGAGTTTCTTTTTTTACTTCCTTTTTAGGCTCTGCTTTCTTTTCAGCTTTTTTTGCAGTACTCTTTTTGGCAGGTTTTTTCTCCTCTTTAGTCATAGGAGCACTCTTTTTAGAAGTCTTTGGCGCATCTTCCTTAAACTTAACAGGCTGGGTATGCCAAATATTATTTGCATAATCCATTATTGAACGGTCAGCGCTAAAAATACCTGCGCCGCTGATGTTCATAAGTGACATTTTTGCAAATCTTTCCTTATCCTGATAAGCCTGGGCCGAAAGCTTTTGAGCCTTTTGATAATCGGCAAAGTCTGCAAGTGCCATATATTGGTCAACATTCATAAGCGATGAAGAAATTTCACCGAAGCTCTTGCCGTTAACACCTGCTTGAATAAACTCAACTGCAGACTTGAGCGTTTCGTTATTATACATATATTCCATAGGATTATAGCCCTTCTTTTGAAGTTCCATAACCTCAGGAGTTTTCAAGCCAAAGATGAAGATATTATCATCGCCGACTGCGTCGTGAATTTCAACGTTTGCACCGTCAAGAGTACCAAGAGTGATTGCACCGTTTAACATAAGCTTCATATTACCTGTACCTGAAGCTTCTGTACCTGCAAGAGAAATCTGCTCTGAAATATCAGCGGCAGGCATAAGCATCTCCGCAAGAGAAACGTTATAATCCTCCATAAATACGACCTTAATTCTGCCCTTAATATCCTGGTCGTTATTAACAACTTTTGAAAGAGCGTCGATAAGTTCGATAATCTTCTTAGCCATAAAGTAGCCGGGTGCTGCCTTAGAAGCAAAAATATAAGTTCTCGGCTGGAATTCCATATTAGGATTAGCCTTAAGCATCTGATATTCGGCAATAATATTAAGAACGTTAAGCTGCTGCCTTTTATACTCGTGAAGTCTTTTAACCTGAACATCAAAAATAGATGTCGGGTCAAGCTCAATGCCGTTTCTCTTTTTAACTACCGAGGCAAATTTTTCCTTATTGGCAAGCTTAATTGCAGTAAGTCTGTCAAGCACCTGCTTGTCGTCTTTATAATCACGAAGCTTAAGAAGTTCATCACTCTTAGTTATAAAGCCATCGCCGATAAGTTCAGTAATAAACGAGGTAAGCTCAGGATTTGCCTGACAAATCCATCTTCTAAACGCAATTCCGTTTGTTACATTGGTAAACTTTTCAGGAGTGATTGTATAAAAATCATTAAATACAGTGTCCTTAAGAATCTCGGAATGAAGCGCAGATACACCGTTTACGCAGTGAGAGCCGGCAACACAAAGATTAGCCATTCTTACTACGCCGCCTGAAACGATTGCCATTCTTTCAACCTTATCCGCATCGCCTGTTGCACCCCAAACGTAAGCACGAAAACGATTATCAATTTCCTTAGTGATTGAATAAATACGAGGAAGAAGTCTTTTATAAAGGTCCTCGCTCCAACATTCAAGTGCTTCTTTCATAACCGTGTGGTTAGTATAAGCAACAGTTCTCGTAACAAGGCTCCATGCGGTATCCCAATCATAGCCGCATTCATCAAGCATAATTCTCATAAGCTCTGGAATAGCCATAGTCGGGTGAGTATCATTGATATGAATTGCTACCTTGTCAGGAAGATTGTCAAGCGTGCCGTATCTTGTAAGATGACGCTGAATAATATCCTGAATAGAAGCAGAAACAAGAAAATACTGCTGACGAAGTCTGAGTGACTTGCCCTCAGGGGTGTTATCAGCAGGATAAAGCACCTTAGAAATAGCCTCAGCCATAGCGCTTTGCTCCATAGCCTTAATATATGAGCCTGAATTAAAAAGACCCATATCAAGTTCAGGCTTGCTTGCAGCCCAAAGGCGAAGCCTTGAAACTCCCTTGCCTTTGCCTGAAACATACATATCGTAAGGAACTGCGGTTACAGTGTTGCAATCCTTGTAATTAACGTGGTGGAAATCGCCGTCCCAGCTTTCGTCAACCCAGCCTTCAAACTTAACCTCTACACTTCTTTCTTCACGTGGAACGAGCCAAACCTCACCGCCCGGAAGCCAAAAATCAGGAAGTTCTGTCTGCCAGCCGTCAACAAGCTTTTGTTTGAAAATACCTGCTTCATATCTGATAGAATAACCCATTGACTGAAAGCCGTTTGTTGCAAGACCGTCGAGATAGCACGCAGCAAGCCTACCAAGACCGCCGTTACCAAGACCTGCGTCAGGCTCTTTTTCATAAAGCTTATCAAGGCTTACATCGAAAGATTTAAGTGCTTTCTTGAATGTTTCCGTCAAATCAAGATTATAAAGATTATTCTTAAGTGAGCGACCCATAAGAAATTCCATACAAAGATAATAAATTTCCTTGCTGTCTTGACCCTTAGCCTCGTGCCTGAAATCGCTGTTCATTTGTGAAAGCCTGTCACGAATAATCATCGCAACTGCTTTATAATATTGTTCGTCTGTCGCAGTTTTTGTATCTACTCCAAAGAAGTGACTAAGCTTATCGCTTATCGCTTTCTTTGCCTGCGAAACAGTCATCTTTTCCATACATATCCTCCAAAAATTTTAATATTTTCAGTCTATTTTGCTATGTTCTTTGTATATTATATACTAAAAATGCTGTTTTTGCAACTGTAATAACACATTGTTAATATATTAGTTCTTTCTTTTTTTCAAGAATTTTGCCAAAATAAGATTTACAAGTTCCTTAATAGGCTTCAAATTAAGAAGAAGCATAACAACAACAAGTAAAACCTCAATTATATAAACCCAAAGCGTACCGTCGTATTTGAGAAGAAGAATCGACTGAGTAACAAGTACTGCCGTTTCGCCCAAAAGAACAGGAAGTTTAAAATCTATTTTAATAAATCTTCTTGTATCTATAGCCCTTGTAACGAATACCACAAGGAATGCACAAACAGTTGCCAAAGCCGCACCGTTTGCACCGATACGAGGAATGAATACCAAATTTAAAACAAAGTTGGTAATTGCACCGCTCATAGCCGTCACAAGAGACATAACATTCTTTTTTTCCGCCATATATATTGAGGCAAGGAAATTGACAATACAAGAATACGTTGTGGCAATAATAAGAATAGGAACAAACTGCCACGAATCATAATAAGACTTTGCAACAAGTATTTTTGTAATAAACTGACAAAGCAAAATAAGGACAGACGCAACGGCAAAAATTCCGCCTGAATAAACACGAAACACCTTGGTAAAGAACTGCCTGCCGCCCTCTTGGTCATATTCGTCAACTGCACTAAGTTGCCAAGCGTCAATAAAAATTTGAGAGAAAAGAATTACAAAATTAGGTATCTTAGATGCGGCGGTATAAAGTCCGTTTGCAGATGATGAAATAAAATAAGTCACCATATATCTGTCAGATACGTTAATAATCCACCACAAAATTATTGTAGGAATAAGCGGAACACAATATTTGAGCATTTGCGATGTGATGCTGCTATCTTTAAGCTTATTGAAATTTATATATCTGTATAATTTGGCAGTTACGAAATAGAACACAACAGAGCAAGCGTCGGAAGCAATAATTGCAACAATATATCCCGTCACACCCCATTTAAAAGGGCCGAGGAAAAGAATAGTAAACGCAAGCGTTGTTGCCGTGGCAAGTATACCGTCAATCGCATAAAGTTTAACGTGCCCGCTGCCCCTGACAAACTGCTGGCAGAGCTGCCTAAAGCTTGAAACAAGAACGAACGACACAATCAAAATTATATAGTCCCCAAGGTGGAAATCATTAATTGTAAGCTTACTTAAAGGATAGGTAAAAAGAAGGAAAACCGCAAAACCTGCAAGAGTTGTCCTAACTCCAACCTTGAAAACATCCGATTTGTCAACCGCCTTGTCAAGAGCAAAACGCAATGCCGCACTGTTGACCTGAAGTGTAACAACGGGAATAAGCACGTTAACAGTTTGCTGAACCAAGTCTGCGGAGCCGTAATCGCCCGTACCCATCATTCTTGTTACAAACGGCATTAACAAAAACGAAAGTATCTTTGACGAAAAAGTACCTATCGCAAATATTAAAGTGTTTGACGCTAATTTTTTGTATTTATCCATAAAATTTCCTCAAATAAATTAATAAGTCAGTTTCTTGCCGTTAAAACTTAAAGTATTATCACTTGATGACGATGTATAAATGCAACTCGTTTTGCAAGTAAATTCTCCGCCATCACTCTTAGTACCGATTAAAAATACATATTGATATCCGTAACCGACAGCAAGTGTGCCGGTACCGTCACAATCAGATACCGAAAGCATTGTTTTAGTAGCTTTTGAATTCATATTAAGTTCTCTTGCCTTATACTTCGAGCCGTCAAGCTCGCCGAAATAAAGCCTGTTTGAATAAACAACAGGATAATCTGTAACAGAGCAATTATCTACCAATGTCACAACATTATCCGAGCCGAATTTCTGCCTGCAAAGAGAATACGTTGAATCATCATTTTTCTTGTAATAATACATAAATCCGCATTCAAAAGATAAGTTAACTATTTCATTATTCTTTGTATCATCACGAAAATTAAGAACATCGTTTGAATCACTCAAATTAACAGTTATATATTCATCGTAATTTGCCACACTGTCATGAGTAACAAAAAACACTCTTGAAAGTGAAATTCCGGCAAAAGATACGGTTTTATCGGCAGGTGCGGCATAGAGAACGGTTTTATTATTATCACTTAAATTGATAAAGCCGACTGTATTGTCAGTGCCGACAAAATAAATTTTATCATTATAAAGATAAGCAAAGGCTATGTTATCACTTATATTGACTCCGTCGCCGCCCGAAACCGAAAACTTCTTAAGCGTTGAGGTATTAACGTCAACGGCATAAAGATAGTCGCCTAAAACATTAAGATATTTAAAATTATAATTACCGCTGACAATTTTAGCGTTCTTCTCCTCATTAGGCTCAAAGCGGAAAATACCTTTGCCCTCAATACTGTAGTAAATATATGATGAACTGTAAGTTACTGCGCCGTTTGATTTATTGAGCAAGTTTCCCACCTGATTACCCTGAAGCGAGGTGTCAAATGCAAAAACGCTGAAATCATCGTAATCGTAATCAGCTTTTTTGATGTCACGTGCTTTGGTTGTGGTTTCATTTTGGGTAGTTGGCAGGGTTGTAGATGTTGTTGTTGTTTTGTTAAACAATTTGGAATCAATCATTTCAACCGCTTGCTGTGCCTTGCCGCTCGGAAGATAAGAAGCAATGTCAAAATCAGGATTAACAAGCTTAACAGTCACAATAAAAACAGCCAACAATATTATTATTGCCGCAATAATGAGTAATATCTTTTTTCTCACCCTTTTGCGCTTACGTGCACGCTGGCGCTTTTTGCGCATTTTTTGTCTTTCTTCCTCTGTTATCATCTGATTTGTCCGTCTCCGTAAACTAAATATTTAGTAGTTGTAAGTTCTCTAAGCCCCATAGGTCCTCTTGCATGAAGCTTTTGGGTAGAAATACCGATTTCTGCTCCCAATCCAAATTCGCCGCCGTCGGTAAATCTTGTGGAAGCATTATGATATACGGATGAAGAGTCAATAAGCATCATAAACTTATCTGCATTCTCCTTATTTTCCGTAATTATAGCCTCAGAATGACCCGTGGAATATTTATTGATATGCGCTATCGCCTCATCAAGGCTTGATACGGTTTTAACGCTGATAATATAATCAAGATATTCGGTGCCGAAATCTTCTTCACTTGCCGCCTCAATACCGGGGCAAGCCTCTCTCGCCTTTTCGTCGCCACGAATGGTAACATTTTTTTCATCAAGCCTTGCCTTAATTGCCGGCAAAGCCTTTTTTATAATATTTTCGTGAATAACAAGGCTTTCACACGCATTGCAAACACCTATACGCTGTGTTTTTGCATTAAAAATAATGTTTGCCGCCATATTGATATCTGCACTTTCGTCAACATAAATATGGCAATTGCCTGAGCCTGTTTCAATAACGGGAACGCTCGCATTTTCAACAACAGCCTGAATAAGCCTTTTACTTCCTCTCGGAATAAGGCAATCAAGTGTGCCCTTCATTCTCATAAGCTCAGTTGACGATTCCCTTGAGGTATCGTGAACAAGTTGAATAACATTTTCATCAAGCCCTACACTTTTAACTGCTTCACGCATAATATCGGATATGGCAATATTTGAATGAATAGCCTCTTTACCGCCACGAAGAATAACGGCATTTCCGCTTTTCAGGCAAAGAGCAGCAGCGTCGGCGGTAACATTAGGCCTTGCCTCGTAAATAATGCCGATAACACCCATAGGGCAGCTTACCTTTTTAATCACAAGACCGTTGGGTCTTTCAACAGTTTCAAGCACTCTGCCGCAAGGGTCATCAAGTGCCATAACCTGCCTGCAGCCGTCTGCCATACCCTTAATCCTGTCAAGATTAAGCATAAGGCGGTCAAGCATACCGCCGTCAAGAATACCTAACTGCGAATCATAGTCAATTTTATTAGCATCAATAATCTTTTGCGCATTTTGGATAAGTGCATCCGCAATAGCACCAAGTGCTTTATTTTTAAGCTCTGTTGAAGCACCGACTAAATCAGCCGAAGCCTTTTTTGCATTAATTCCCAATTGTTCAAGCATTCTCATCACCCTTTGCCTTAAAATACGTACCTATGCTTTCGCCTGAAAGCACCTTGTATAAATCGGTCGGCTTTTCGCCGTTCATAATAATGACCGGAATTCCCTCACTCGTCGCAATCTCTGCGGCTTTAATCTTAGTTTGGAAACCGCCCGTACCCTTTTCGCTTGCGCCGCCGGCGATTGAATAAATATCATCATTAATCTCGTCAACAACATTTATCAATTTTGCATTTTCGTTTTCATTAGGGTTTGAATCGTAAAGGCCGTGAGTATCGGTAAGCATAATGAGCAAATCTGCATTTATAAGAGTAGCAACCATTGCACTTAAGCAATCATTATCACCGTTTAAAAGCTCCTCAATATAAACCGAGTCGTTTTCGTTAATAATCGGCAATGCGCCGTAATCAAGAAGTTGATTAAACGTATCAACCAAATGTTCCTTTTCCTCAGGATTTCGAAGAGTATCGGCAGAGAAGAGAAGCTGACTTACCGTAACCGTATATTCCGAAAAAAGCTTATCATAAAGAAACATAAGCTCACACTGCCCAACTGCCGCAGAAGCCTGCAAGCCCTGAACGGTTTTCGGTTTTTCGCTCAGTCCAAGCTTTGACCAGCCGACTGCAATAGCGCCGCTTGAAACAAGAACTATCTCGTGCCCCTCATTTTTTAAATCAGAAAGCACCGACGCAAGTTTTGCAAGCCTTGCAATATTTGTTTTGCCGGTTTTATGAGTTAAGGTTGATGTGCCCACCTTAACAACTATTCTCTTTTTTCCTTCTGCCTTTGCCATAATTCTACTACTCCATATTAATTACAATTAATTGTCATTATAGCACAAATAATATAACAATAAAACATTTTTTTGAATGTTTTTGAAAAATAAGGCAAAAATATAAAACGGAGGTAATTGAAATGACAAAAAGAGGTTATATAAGACTGTTTTCATACGCCATTGCTTTTGCGCTGTTACTTTCAAGCAGGGCAATAATCAATATGACAACAGCAAATTCATACAAAGCGCAGCTTGAATTAAATTATCAGCAAAGCCTTAATGAACTTTCGGAAAATCTCGACTCGATAGAAACAAATTTAACTAAATCAATTTATTCAAATTCCGACAAAATGCTTATGGATATAAGC